>Ga0114968_10000008_pt1 | contig 212140 bp, 207 predicted proteins | sample M_130807_EF_Meta_FD_87020 | JGI IMG/M metagenome (GOLD analysis project Ga0114968, IMG submission 87020) | Freshwater microbial communities from Lake Montjoie, Canada to study carbon cycling - M_130807_EF_MetaG | ecosystem: Environmental > Aquatic > Freshwater > Lake | place: Lake Montjoie... | reverse complement strand
TTACATCCATTCTTATCACGATTGATACACCCCTTCCTATTATTTTCCATTTGATATGTTAGGATAGAATGTATCTTTCGTTCTTTTTGTGATTTGTCTTTCTTGAATTTCAAATATAAATTTTCACATACTTCTTCTGTTTTATATGATAAACATGATGTTCTAAATTCATCTATATTATAAACCTTAAATGTTTCTTTTAATTTTCGTTTTAATGTTAAATTTGGAGTAGATATAAAATTTCGCATTTGTTTCCCTATACTCCAATCTCCTATTATAATAGTATGGTATTTGCTATATTTATTTACTATTTGATTTACCATATTATCTTCTGTGCGTTTTTTGTTGATATAACTATACCATTTGTATTGACGAAATTTTAGTTCTTGGTATAATGGAACTAACTTTTCATTTGCTTTTATTTTTGCTGTTATATATTCTTGGAATTTTTCTATATTACATGTTTTAGAGTTATATTTATTTAATCCTTCTTCTATTTCAGTTATTCCTATTTTATCTCTGTAATTTTTCAGTAATGCTTGATATTTTAATCGTTTCGTTTCTTTCAAATATATTCTGTTGGTATAAGAAAAATGATTACCTTCATCATTCATCATAGAAAATAAAGTTCTTTTTCCAGGGTCAATAAAAATATGTTTCCCTTCTAAAAGTTCTTTTGGAACTTCATCAATATAAGGAAATTCAGGGTTTTCTTGTTTTTCTTCCTTCTTGGATTTTGTAGGTTTATCTTTATTTTCCAACCGTTTTTGTTTTGCTTGTTCTTTTTGTAATTGTTTTTTATCTTCTTTGATTTTATCTTTTTGTTCTTTCGTTAATCCTTGTAATGCTTTCTTTCCTGCTTTTTTCTTGTCTTTTTTTCCTTGTTCTTCCTCTATATAATCCTTATGTAAAAACCTCAAAGATGTTGCATATCCATCTGTAATAATGGTATAATCAAACTCATAGTTTTTTCTTGTTTGAGTAATGTTGAAAAATGTGTCCCAAATAAATTCTTTATTTTGTTCTAAACAATTATACAAATCACCTTTTGTTTTATTTTTTGATTTTCCTTTATTTTTTCCTGATTTTATTTCAGTTGTTTCTTTAATCCAAACATCTAATAACTTTTGATGTTTTTCTGTTTCTACAAATAATTCAACTAATGCTTTTGTATCTACTTGAATATGTCTTGGAATAGCATTGGTTTGAATAGGAAAAAACTGGAAAGATTTTCTTTCTATTTTCTCTAATTCTAAACACATAAAAATCATATGTTTCAAATACTTATAGGGATTAATTTTAATATCATAATAATAACTAGTTTCAAATATTTCAGGAACAATTTTATAACGAGTTTCTTTTAACCAATTATGGTATTTTTCATCACAATTAAGAGTATTATTGATAATATCGTTTTTAACTAAATTGATTTCTTTGTATAGTTGTTTTTTGAATTCTTTGTTTTCCAACTGGTCTTGATGCAAATGCTTAAAATAAGAATTTACAAATCGGTTGATATAATCAAAAAACCGCATCTTGATATTATTTTCAATAGATGTAATCATAGTTGTAGCGTAATAATCTAAAATAGATGATAAATTACTACCATCTTCTAATTGAAAAGTATGTAATTTTTGAAATTCTTGTAATAAAATAGCATTATTGCCTTTGGGTTTTTGTCCCGAAGAAGATTTCATTAATGATTTCATAGACATTGAAATAGTATCTGTTGTAATTTCAGGTATTTCTTGGTTATTATGATACTTATGAAGAACCCATAATCGTAATAAAAAATATGTTTTACTTGTAATTGCATTACTTCTAATAATTGCTTTTTGTAAAATTTCTAAATATTCCTTAACTTCTTTTTCTTTTTCTAAATCCTTATTAAGAATAGAAGAAATAGGAAGTTTCAAACACCGATATTTATCCGGAGGTTCTTTTTTGGTCGCCATCCTTTATAATTTATATAAAGAAAATATCTTTAAATAAATATACGCAATTATATTTATTCCTAAATTATTTATAACATTCTACTTTTTCACCTTTTCTATTATAAACCCAAATTTCATAATTATATCCTAATGCTTTACCTGCTTTTTGTTTTAGAAATATACAATCTTTTTTCTTTTCAGCAGTCCAAGTTGATTTTATTTCAACACATTTATTTTGACTTGGAATAAATATATCTACATAATGCCTATGCTTTTTACCATTTTCATCTTCGTACCATATTTCAGGAACATTTTTACACCCTGTTATAATATCTTCTTCTAAAATACTGTTATTAAATAATTCATCTAACGCATAATTTTCATATCCCTGAATTTTAATTATTTCCCCTGATGGTAATATGTATTCTTTTAGTTTATATGATTTTTTTGAATTTTTTTCCATAATTTCCATATTTTGATTAGGATATTCAACACCATATTTTTTCAAATTAGTTTGTTTTCCTTTATCTTTCACTTCTTGTGCTTGTAATGAATATTCACACCCATATTTCTTCAAATTAGTTTCTTTTGCCTTTTGTTTAACTGTTTCTAATTTCGAAACTGTATCAACACCATATTTATCTAAACAAGTTTTTTTGACTTTTTTCCTCACAATTTGTGATTGTGTAGCATATTCACGACCATATTTTTTCAAATTAGTTTGTTTTCCTTTATCTTTAACTTCTTGTGATTGTAATGAGCATTCAGCACCAAATTTTTCTAAACATGTTTTTATAGTTTTATCTCTTACTTCTTGTGATTGAGTTGCATATTCGTGTCCATATTTTTCTAAATTTGTTTCTTTTATTTGTTGTTTAACACTTTCTAATTGTAAATTTGTTTCAGCACCAAATTTTTCTAAACAAGTTTTTATAGTTTTGTCCCTTACTTCTTGTGATTGTGTAGCATATTCATGACCATATTTTTCTTTATTTGTGTTTTTCATTTTCTGTTTAACACATTCTAATTGAGTTGTATTTTTTACACCATATTTTTTTAAATTATTTGTTTCGAGCTTTTCTCTTACTTTTTTTGATTGTTGTGGATATTCAACTCCAAGTTTTTCTAAATTTTTTTCTTTTATTTTCTGTTTAACACTTTCTAATTGTAATGGAGATTTAACACCATATTTTTGTATGTTATTCGTTGCTTTATTATTGTTTTCAATTTGTTTAGTACATTTTTTACAACAAAAATATTTTTTTTTAGATAAACCACCTAGCGTTTTTTCAAAATTTTCATTACAATTTTCGGTTTTACAATTTCCTTCTATTTTATAATCTCTATGTAGATTTTCATTACTATAATCCCTTAACAATGTTATATTATATTCTTTACAAAGTTCTTTCAAAAATTCATAATTATATCTTTTTCTAACATTCATAGTAATCTATATTATATAAAAATATAACTTTATATTTATTTTTTATAATTCTTGTTGTGTATTCATCTTTTCCTTTCGTTTTTGATATGCTCGTTTTCTATATTCCTTTAATTTTTCAGGATTTTCTTCCTTTAATTTTTGTAAATAATTAGAACCTAATTCCTTATATTTTTCTTTATTCTTTTCATAATATCGTTTATGATTATCTCCATTTGTATATTTCTTTAATCGTTCTTCCAATTCCGCATTCTTTTTTTTTAATTCATCATTTTCTTTTTGTAATTCTTCCATTTGATATTATAATATAAATATTTTTAATATTTTTTATAAATATTTATTATGAAGCAACATACAGAGGATTATAAAGAAACTGCTGTAAAATATTATTTAGAAAATAATGAGGATATGCGGAACACCTGTAAAATATTCAAGTGTAAATTTCAATCATTAGCAAGATGGATTAAAACCTATAAAAATAAAGGAAATATAAATAGGAAAACTCGTAAAAATCGTAATCTCAAAATAACACCTGAAATTGAAAAATTTGTTAAAGATTATGTAAGAAAATACAATACAACAACTTTATGGGAATTATCTAAATTGGTAGATGAAAAATACAAAATTCATCTAAATGATAAAAGTATTTATAATATTTTACACAAACATAAACTTACTAGAAAAAGATTACGAAGCAAATATTATCCCGAAAAAAAGGAAGGTCAAGAAAAAGAAGATTTGGAAACATTTTACAAAAAATTAAATGATTTTGATTATAATAGAACAATTTGTTTAGATGAGACATCTATTTACCTGAATATGACACTTACTTATGGTAGAAGTAAGAGTGGAACAAGAGTAATCAAAAAGACAAACAAATATCCTTATAAAAGATATAATTTATTATGTGCTATAAGTGCGGATAAAGTAGTTGGTTGGAAATTATACCCTGAAAGAAAAGGTGGTGTAAAAACAACCGATATTTTAGATTTTTACGATGAGTTTATTCATTCCAAATATAAGAATTATTTGGTAATAATGGATAATGCAGTTATTCATAAATCAAAACTAATAAGAGAAAAGATAGAATATGATAATAATCATTTATTATATAGTGTTCCTTATCATCCCGAAACCAATAGTATTGAGGAATTTTTTAGTCAGTTGAAACATTATATTAAAAAAGAAAGTCCTAATACTTACGATGATATTTATAAAGTAATTTCTAATATTTTAGAGAAGAAAATCACAAAGGAGCATTTGTCAAATTATTTGAAACATAGTTATAAAATATATAAATCATAACTGCGTTTTGTCTCATTTTTCTTTCTGGTCGGTGTAACATAATATATATTATTCATATGATTTTATAATTTATATTTTTATGCAAATAAATCGAAAAATATTTTTTACTAGTATGTAGAATGTATTTTTTGTCATAGTATTACAATATAAAAAATAGAAGTGTAATCACTGATTTACAATAGCAATTACTGCATATACGCAGCGAAGTATATATAGGCGAAATATATTTATTGGTATAATAATTTATATATATAATTATTATATGTCAGAATATTGTAAAAAATACAACAACGGACACCATAAAAGTGACCATTGTCATTCACATATACATCATCATCGTGATCGTCATCGTAAACACGGTAAAATTGGACCTACCGGACCTATCGGTTATACTGGTGTAACTGGATCTACCGGTAAAACTGGAACTACCGGTAAAACTGGAACTACCGGTCAAACTGGTTTCACTGGCCCTACCGGTCAAACTGGTTTCACTGGCCCTACCGGTCAAACTGGTTTCACTGGCCCTACCGGTCAAACTGGACCTACTGGTCAAACTGGTCAAACTGGACCTACTGGTCAAACTGGTGTAACTGGACCTACTGGTCAAACTGGTTCCACCGGACCTACCGGTGAAACTGGCGTAACTGGACCAATTGGTCCCACTGGAACATCTGGTATTATTGGATATGCTGAATATATACGCACAATTCAAACGCCAAACAATTCAGTTCCCCCAGGAACAGCATTTACAATAGATACAGAAGTTTTTAACACTGTTCCTACTTTCATTGTAGCTAGCCCCGGTGCGGGTGGCACTGTATTTACATTAGGACAAGGCTCATACATAATTGATTGTGAAATGAGTTTAGAAGCAGCCGGGTCAATTGCAATTTATACTGGTCCAAATGCAGCATCGTTGACTATTGATACAAATACTGTTTCCGGTTCAACCACTGCAACTACTTGGATACATGGAAGATCGATTGAATTTGTTGCAACAACATTGGTTATTGCAATTTCATCGGTAGTCGGAGTAGCGGCAGTAACCACCGCTGGAACAGACTCTTCATTTATGATTCGTCTAACAATTCTAAAAGTTGTATAAAAATATAAAAAATTGATTATATTTTTATATATATCTGGAAACAAAACAAATCATGCCCATAAAAGTATTTGTCGATTATATTGATACAGTTGATTACATAAAAATAATTGACTATTACAATTTAAATATACCATACGGACAACCGAAATTAGAAATACTCGACCGTTGTGAAGGAGGGTTTCAAATACAAGATTTATCAGCAAAATATGAAACAGATGCAAATATGCAAATAAAACAATTACGATGGAAGAAGAAACAGTTAGTACAACATTATAACTACAAAGGTTTTGATAAATATGAAGAAACCATGTTATTTATTGCAATGCGTTCGGTTCTGGGAAATAACGTAACATTGGATGATTCGTAAAAATAATAAAATAATAAAAAATTGAATTATATATTTCAGATACTATATATTTCAATACATTAACAATGACAGAAATTAAACCATCCACAATTGAAAACGAATTTTATTTTGGCGATTTACCAGGTTCCCTTCAATATCATATTGACCCAAATGCAATAATGGAAATATCAAATATTACAGATACAAATGTTGGGACAATTAGCGACAATGCTGGATTTGTATTCGAATCCCATACTAAATCTGCATTCAAAAGTGTTATTCCAAACACGCCAATGGGAAAAGATAATGAATGGAATATGATATTATTAATAAAAAAAGTAGTGGATGATAACATATGGTTAAAAGCCGCACTTCGAAACAAAGCGACTGGGAGAATTGCACTTATGACAAGTACTGATAAATATGAAAATTTAACAAATAACGGACATCGTGCAATTCAATCATGTAACGATGATTGGTTTGTTGGACATTATCGCATGTCAGCGCCGATGTTCTTTTGGCGCGAACTTGTAAATAGATTGAAATATTAGAAAAAAATATACAAAATATACACAAAACATTAAATTTATATTTTATCCATTTATGTGACAATTATAACATGTGTTATATTTATTATCTGTTATTCGTCTACCACATTCGCATTTTTTACACAAATTATAGCATTTTTTACAATGAGTATTTTTACCCGTTACTACATCTTTTTTACACTCTTTACAATATTTTAGAAGCGAACAATCATCGCATCGGTTAAAATTATCATATAATTTACAAATTTTACGGTCATTACATGTAGTACAAATACTTTTCAATCTACAATCATTACAATAATTATCTTTTCTATTTCTATGATATTTTCTACAATCTTTACATTTTTTTTTGTTATTGTATCCTAAATCACTACAACACGTTTTACATAAAGCTACAAATTCATTATCAATATTATTTTTGAATATATATTTTTTTTTATTTTTTTTTTCACATAACTTGCATTTTTCCTTTATGGTATCTTGTATATATTCAATCACATAATCAATTTGATATGAATCATTTATTAAATCAGCTTTAAATTTTACCAAATTATCCCCGAAATTCGCCCCTATGTTTTTATAATTAATTTTGAAAGACATTATATTTTCGTTCAATTTTTCTTCTAATTTTCCTTCTATGAGCATTTTTTTTTCATTTTTTTTCATATTTTTAAATTTTTTATAATTTTCATCATTTTCTAGGGTTTTAATAACGGTTTCTATAATTCGCGGTTCAATAATTTTATATTTTTTTATACATTCACATCCAACTATGATAGAATTATGTGTATCTGGATTATTTATAACGTATAAATTTTGCGGACTACAATTATGATCACATGCACAGCAAAATCGCAATTGAGAACTACCTGTATTTTCTACGTCACTAGACGCATAACCGCTCATACCAAATGCCTCATGTTTTTTAATATATTCTAATATTTCATTAAAATTTTTAAAATCATCTAATTTTTCATCACGAATCAATAATGCTATGAATATACAAAAGAAATCTTCATGCGAACTATGAGACCCTAAAAACATTTTTTTATTATTATTCATATCAAAATCACGTTGATTGTTTACTACATATTTACGTATTCTATCTTGTAGATCCATTTTATAGCGCAACTCAATACTTTTTAAAGCATCTTCTGAAAAATTTCTTTTTATTTTTTTAATAAAATTTTTAAATTTGTCATTATATATGATATTTGTTTTTGTAATTATTCTATTATCATGATATTCATTATATAGGTCCATTTTCAAGCTATTTTATATTATTTAATTGAAATGTTTTTTGAAAATAAAAAACATTTCAATTTTCTACTACTTATCATTGAAAAAATTATACAATAAATTATCCGGGTTATGATTCGTAACATCTCCACTTATCAATACTACACTTTCATACATTTTACGCAATACATCATTGGGTGAGGTAGATCCCACTTTAATAAACCCTTTTTTCAATAAAAATTTACGTATTTCTTCAATTGGGGTTTGATTCAACATTTGTTTTTTCGTGGTAATATTATTACGTATTGTTTTATTCGATACCAATACAGCTACTTTTGGAAAAACCTTTGATTTACCTACACGATAAGTTCGTTTCAACGTTCTCTTTTGTTTCAAATATTTCAACTTCGGCATTTTATGTGGTTTCGTTTTTTCAATGATTTGTTTCATTTGTATTCGTGCTTTTTGTTTTTCAATTTCTTTATCCAATTCACTCTTTAGACTTATTGTGTCGGTGGCCATAGTTCCTGAGTATATAGGAGTATTTTGTGGTATTGGTTGTAATGGCGGTCTATAATTTTCTTGTGTTGGACGCGGTAGTGGTGCATTCTGAATATACGGAATACTTGATATATATTGGTCATTTAAACTTGGTGGTTTACGTTGCGTTTGGTTTTTCCAACTGCGATACGTTGGTAATGTTCCACCTTTCAAACATCCATATTTTGGATAATTTGGATTATGCATATTCAATTTCAGTGCCGGAATTTCTGATGTAACATTTGGCAACGTATTCATTACATTTTGCAAAACATTATCATTGTATAACATTGATTGAACATTGTTATTCGGATATTGTTTTATAGTAGAATTATATTTTTGCTTTTTTTCATTTTCTTCTGCGACTGACATTAAATATTTCAATGAATTATCAAATTCACTATTAAATTCATCCAATGGATTTTTTGTTGGTGTTTTTTGAGAACCATCGCGATGCGCATTTTTCTCATAATTTTTCTCTTGTTGTTCTCGAATATATTTCAATAATTTACCACGCAATGTCTTATTATTTTGCTGCTTTGTCTGTTGAGATTTTACACGAATATCTTTATTTTCAGTTTTTGGTTGTTTTTTGCGAGTTGTATTTGAGGTTACTTTAAATAATTCTGGATTTATACTTATTGTTTTTCTTTCACTCATTGTTACAAATATAATATATTTATTTTAACTATATTATATGTTAATAATCATTTTCCTAAATTATACGCATTTATTAGTGAATATTTTGGATGAAGCTAAAACAAATTCAAATCCATTGAATAACGGACTAATAAAACATATACTACTGTATGTAGAATGAGGCCGACCATTGTAGGACAACCATTTCTTGCAATAGGTCCAATAATACCACCTAATAATGAATTTGTTAAATTATAAGTGTAAGGATTTACGACTAAAAGAAAAATTAACGCAGAAAAAAGAGAAATTTGCCACTTTTGTGAATTTGAAGGAGAACCGCCTGACATATAAAATATACAAAGATTTTATATCTAAATATATATTGATTCCAACATTTTACTCATTTTGTTTTCTTTTTTCTTATTTTTCATAAACATATCATAACCTGCATCTAAATCTTCAATTGATATATGTTTTCGTAACGATTCATCTTTGCCATATATTCTACGTGAATGTGCAATTTTTAAATAAGAAAATAGTAACTCCATATCTCGTCCATAATTTTTAAATTCTTGTTTGCGTTTATCGAACCATTTTATGTTTACTACATCATCTTCCAGAATCCAATCAGTTTCATTTATTTTTTTCTTAAATATTTCCATTATTTCATTGGTATTATATTGTTCAATATTAAACCTCCACATAAATCTGGATTCCATCCCTTTGTTTGCTTTAAAAAAAGAATTATTCAAATCTTCTTCGTATCCTGCAATAATAACCATTAAATCATCTTTATGGTCACTTAATGCTTCACATAACGTATCAATGCATTCTTTCGAATAACCATCTTCCTGATAATTATTTGCCAATGAATAGGCTTCATCAATAAAAAGAACTCCACCTAAACATTCATCAATTACTTTTTTCGTTTTTATTGCGGTTTGACCTAAATAACCAGCGACCAAATCATTACGCGTGACTTTTTTAAATACGTTGTTTTTCAAAATACCTATTTTTGAATACATTGTTCCGATTATCTTTGCAATTTCCGTTTTACCTGTACCGGGAGGTCCATATAATACCGTATGTTTGAAATCACTTTCTTTGTTTGTAATGTGCAAATCTTGCATAAAATACAATAATTGGTTCAACATCGAATTTTTCAAATCTTTCATACCGATCATTTTATTCAACTTTTCCAGTTCTGGTTGAATTTGTGTAAGTGATTTCAAATCAATATTGTATTCATTTTTTTCGTCATATACATTATTTTTTATTATTGAAAGTAAATCATCTAGATTATTGATGGATGCATCAATGGTAACTTTTTGTCTAGGTATTTCTTCTTTGTTCTCATGATGATTTATACTAATTTCATGCTTTTGTTTCCATACATCATAATTATTTTGTTCATTCCATTTTGAATCAGAAAAAAGGGTATAAAACCCATTTTTTTCTGTATTTTCGATTTTCATAGCATTTGTATTATTTTCATAATCAATACCACTGAAATATGGGTCATTGAATTTATTTTCAACATAATGGATATTTATTATATTCAGTAGATTCATAATTTCAAAATAATTCAAATCGTTTATTTGTTTATAATGGTCCAAACACGCGATAAACGATTTTTTATTTGATGTTTTCATAATAAATAGTTCTGTTATATATTATTTATTATGTTTATGCAATTATTATAAATAAAGGTCTATTATCGATAAAACATCTTTGGGTAAGAAATTTGCAAAATCACATAGTGATTCTATTTTATCAATTTGACTCATATAGTTTACCATTGTATATGTCTCCATTCGGTTTCTACCCGCAAACTGTATATCTGATACACCAAATCCCCCATTGTATGTAAATTTTCCCAAATATTTCCCACGATATGTTTCATATCTTTTTTCACCTTTACTGTTAAAAACAAAATATGTTGTAAAGAAATATCTGTTTCCAGTAATTAAAGACTCCATTTTCAACTATAATCTGTAAAATATACAAACTGAATAAAGTAAAAAAGCATTTCAATTTTTTATATTTATTGAGAAGTTTCCACCAAATTTTTATCAACATAAACCGCTTTTATTATATTTCGAGCAACTTTTTCGTTGTTTTTCTCAACACCACCAGGACAAGTATCGCCAAGAGATTCACGCATTATTTGGAATGCGCGATTAAAATCCACGGTATCTAATATTTGTGACTCTGGATGCTGTTTATTCCATTCGCTAATTTGTTGTATATTTCGAAATGCGATGCGGCGAATAGCGGATTTAATCTTTGCCTGTTCCGGCGTATCTTTTATCCATATATTGTTCTCGCGAACATGCATAATTTCACGTTTTATATCGGTACAATGAAGGGGTCTAGTATATATATCCATATCTTTCAATCCATTCATAAAAATCTGAGTAACCCCGTCAACATACCCCATGTCTGCAACGTTCTCCAATTCGGATAAACTTAATTTTACGTTCTCAACAAATTCGGATAAATTAATTGCATTCTTACATTGCTCGTTCAAAAAGAAATTCAGATTGAATTGTTTATTATGAGAATTTGTATGAGTATTATTTGAATTGTTTGTAATTGTAGGTTTTTGCGATAACTCAATCATAGTTTTATGCTGTTCAACCAACATAGTTTTTAATTCTTTGTTCTCCCTCACTAATTCCAATATAATTTGTGTTATTTCCGGTTTTTCTACTGCAATTTGTAGCTGATTATTTAAAGGGTCGTCGGTATTTTCATCACTGTCATTTTTCAAAAAATCACACTTGGCCTTATGATTCCACAAACTTGATGCATGTTTGTATGATTTTCCACATTGACAATCGTAAGATTTTTTTTCGGCATTTTTTTGTTCGTATTTGTTCGTATTTGTTCGTATTTTGTGTTTCAGTGTGGAAATATGTTTGTCATAGTTACTTTGTTTACTGCATACAAAGTTGCAATTGTTGCATAAAAATATTCGGCATTTTTCGGCATTTTTTTTCGGCATTAATGCCTAATAATATACGAACATAAAAAATGCCTAAATGGTTTTCGGAATTAATAAATTTTTTTATGCAGCGACATTTTGCTTCATTTTTTTGGCATTTACATCATTATGCTTTCTGCGCGTTTTTTGCAAAATTTTAGGAGCCATTTTTGAAAAATGGACATTTTTCTTTTTTCAAAAATGTCCAAAATCAAAAACGGTCAACGAATCTAGATCAACCTTTTTTCAGGGGTCCTTACCGACCCTTTCCAAAATACAATTATTTTATTTGTCGTCAATTTGGTATTGAGTTAACAAACAATGTTTATCAATATAAACCGTTTTTATTATATTTTTTACAATGCGTTCGTTGTTTCTATCTACACCGCCTGGACACGTATTTCCGAGTGATTCTCTCATTATTTGAAAAGAACGGTTATAATCTGTGGTATCTAATACTTCTGATTCTGGATGTTGTTTATTCCAGTGACTAATTTGCTGTATATTGCGAAAAGCAATCCGACGTATAGCCGATTTAATTTTTTCCTGGTCAGGAGTATCTTTTATCCAACTATTGTTTTCACGAATATGAAGAATTTCACGTTTTATATCGGTACAATGAAGCGGTCTTGTATAAATATCCATGTTTTTCAATCCATTCATAAAAATCTGTGTAACCCCGTCAACGTATCCAATGTCTGCTATGTTCTCTAAATCCGCTAATTCTAATTTCACGTTCTCAACAAATTCGGATAAATTGATTGCATTCTTACATTGTTCATTCAAAAAGAAATTCATATTGAAGTTTTTGTTATTGTTATTATTATTGTTGTTACAATTTGCAATCGTCGGTTTTTCTGAAATTTTCAGAATGTGGTTATGTTGTTCTATTAGCATATTTTTAAATTGTTGATTTTCTTTAACCAACTCCAAGATTGTATTTACCAGTTTGTCAGGTTCGTTTGATGAATTATTTGGTTTATTGCAAGATTTCTTGTGGCGACTCAAACTGGATTTGTGATTATATGTGGTCCCACAATCGCATTTATACACGATGGATGGTGTTGCGATTTTTGTGTTAGCATCAAAGTTAGCATTAGTTAGCATTTTGTGTTTTCGAGTGGTCAAATGCTTATTGAAATCATAACTATTACTGCATTTATAATCACAAGTTTCGCATATAAATTTTTTTGCGACTTTTTGCGATTTTTGCGTTAGCATTAAATGCTATAGATTTCCAGCATAAAATATATCTAAATGGTTTTTTACAAAAATAAAAAAAATTATGCAGCGATAATTAGAATTAAAAAATTGGTATTTACATCATTATGCTTTCTGCGCGTTTTTTGCAAAATTTTGGAAGCCATTTTTGCAAAATGGACATTTTTCTTTTTTCAAAAATGTCCAAAATCAAAAACGACCAACGAATCTAGATCCACCTTTTTTCAGGGGTCCTTACTGACCCATCATTTTTGGATTTATTTTATATATTTACAATGCAAACATGAATATAAAATATTATTTAACAAAATATTCAATGTAATGCGGCAATAAAATAAAAAAATAATCTACATAATACGTATATGAAAATCGCAATTTTATACTCAGGACGGGTTCTAAACTATGATACTTACTATAAAAACTTTCAAAAATATATTGTACAAGAACATGATGTTGATATTTTCTTTTTTCATAATAAAAACCAGAACGAAGACATTAGTGGATTCATTGATTTATATAAACCTAAAATAGTAATAGATGAAGATATACCATACGACCATGATATAATTACTACTAATATAAGCGGGATGTATATGTTTTACAGTAGATATTTTATTTTCAAAGCATTCAAACAATATTTATTAGATAATAATTGTAACTATGATTATGTTTGCAGTTGTAGATTGGATATATTACCATTGCATATTGTCCAATTCGAAACTCTAATAAATGATGATAATATAGTAAATATACCAAATCTTGCAAACTCTGCTGGGTGTAATGATTTAATGGCGATTGGTAGTATAGGAGCTATGGAAAAATACTTTAATTTAGCAGAAAATTATATTGAATTACTAATTATTACTAATAATACTGGTTCAAATGAGTTTATATTATTGTCTTATTTGCAAAAAATAGGATTGAATATAAATCGATTTCCATATCGATGTTTATTGAGAGATAGTATTTGGGAAAATGGAGGTGGTTATACGAAAATATATAATTGTAGTGAAAATCTCATTATTGAATAAATTACATTATACCATGTAATGCGAAATATAGTTATAAAAATAAAATATTTTACAAAACAATCTAAAAAATTGAACGTAATAATATATTCATAAATATTTATAAATTAGTCAATAAATATGAGTCAATCCGTTCAACCTATGATGTCGTTCGATTCTTCTATATCAATGGGTTCAGTCCCCATTTCAATAAAAAAACCAAGAAAATTGGTTGTTATTAATGATGATAAGAAACCAGTTACTACAATGGAAACCGGTGTATCTACCAAAGAAATAATCGAAAAAATAGTAGTAGATGAAAAGGCGGTTGAAGATGTGAAAAAAGAAATAGAAAAAAATATTTGCGATAACGGAAAAGAAGTACTTTCCCATTTAGGTGAATATATCGAAGAACCATATCAATTAATTGAATCTTATTTCCAAGGACAACATTTGGAACGATTGGTGAGACATCAGATTGAATCATATAACCATTTCATCAATTATCAAATTCAAAGAACAATCAATATGTTTAATCCTGTTGTAATTCGTTCGGAAAATGATTATGTTGAAGAACGCGGTCAATATTTCTTGGAAGCAAATGTTTCTTTTGAAAATTTCAAATTGTATCCTCCACAAATCCATGAAAACAATGGTGCAACCAAAATGATGTTACCGCAAGAAGCTAAACTACGTAATTTTACATATGCATCGGGCATGACTGTCGATGTGAAGATTAAATATATCGTGCGTAATACTGAAAACATGGATACGCCAAAAATAATCGAAAAAACCCTTCCAAAAATAAACATTGGTAAAATGCCTATCATGGTAAAATCATCCATTTGTGTATTAACACAAAATAAACATCTTCAACCAAGTTTCACTGGCGAATGTAAAATGGATTGTGGTGGATATTTTATTATAAAAGGGTCCGAAAAAACAGTACTTGGACAAGAACGTGCTGCTGAAAATCGCGTTTATTGTTTTGACGGTAAAAATACAACGAAATGGAACTGGTTTGCAGAAATTAAATCGATTCCAGATTACAAATGTATATCACCAAAACAAATTGAAATGATGATTGCCAGTAAAAACAATGGATTTGGAAATGGTATCTATGTTACGGTTCCAAGAATTAAACAACCTATTGAATTATTTGTACTCTTTCGTGCATTGGGTATTATTAGCGACAAAGAAATTTGCCAATATATATTGCTTGATATTGAAGAAGAAAAAAATGGAGATTTATTAAAATGTCTACAAGCTTCTATAATCGATGCTAATAAATATTTGACACAAGAAGATGCAATTCGTCATATCACATCATTTGTTGCATATACACCTTTCAATATGGACCGCGAATCTGGTTTATTGAAAAAACGCGAATTTGCATTGGAAGTTTTAAACAACGATTTATTTCCACATTGTCAAACAATGACTCAAAAAATATATATGTTAGGTCATATGTGTAAAAAATTGATACAAACGAGTTTGGGATGGATTCCATGTGATGACCGTGATTCATATTTGAACAAACGTATTGAATTGACTGGAACACTTTTAAACAACCTATTCAGAAATTATTTCAACAAATTGGTGAAAGAAATGCAAAAACAAGTTGTTCGTGAAATTAACAATGGTTCATGGCGTTCAACGGAAGATTATGAAAATATTATCAATATGACAAACATATACAAAATCATGAAATCGACTACCATTGAGAATGGTATTACCAGGGCATTATCAACTGGTGATTTCAGTATCAAACAGGCAAATAGTAGTAAGGTTGGTGTAGCACAAGTATTAAATCGTCTGACATATGTTGCAAGTTTAAGTCATTTGCGTCGTATTAATACACCACTTGAAAAAAGTGGTGAATTAATTGCACCTCGTAAATTACATAACACGACGTTTGGTTTCTTATGCCCTGCGGAAACACCAGAAGGCCAGTCGATTGGTATAGTCAAAAATATAAGTTACATGGGACACATCACAATTCCAACAAACAGTTCTTCGCTATATGAGTATGTTAAACCATATGTGCAACCAGTTGATAATACGCTGCCAAGTGAATTATATAACAAGGTAAAAGTATTCATCAATGGCTGCTGGGTAGGAGTGAGTGAAAATCCGATTGAATTATACAACGAAATGAAGAATAAAAAATACAAGGGTATTATCAATATTTATACTTCCATTGTATTTGATTATAAATTAATGGAAATTCGTATATGCAATGATGGTGGTAGATTAACCCGTCCAGTATTGCGTGTGCGTGATAACAAAGCATTATTGGACCATAGAATTATAGAAAAACTGAAAAACAAAGAAATTACATGGAATGATTTATTGACCAGTTGCAAAATCGAAGAATCAATAATAGAATATATTGATCCAGAAGAACAAAACTATTCATTGATTGCTATGAAAGCTAAACATGGATACATACAAGATGGTCAGCAAAAAATATCATATAGTCATTGTGAAATACATCCAAGTACTATATTTGGAGTATTGGCATCATGTATTCCTTTCCCAGAGCACAATCAAGCGCCTCGTAATACATATCAGTCAGCAATGGCCAAACAAGCGATTGGTGTTTATGCTACAAATTATGACCATCGTATGGATAAAACTGCTTATGTGTTATCCTATCCATCGCGGCCATTGGTGGAAACTCGTCTTATGAATTTTATACATTTGAATCAAATTCCGTCAGGTTGTCAAATACATGTGGCAATTATGACACATACTGGATATAATCAAGAAGATAGTGTATTAGTGAACAAGGGGTCGATTGACCGTGGCCTGTTCATGGCAACGATTTACCATACAGAAAAAGACGAAGATAAAAACATTATTCGTGATGAAATTATTCGTTGCAAACCAGATAAGACCAAAACCAAAGGAATCAAATTTGGAAATTATGATAAATTGAATAATCAAGGTTTTATACCAGAAAACAGTTTGGTGGAAAATCGCGATGTCATTATCGCCAAAATAATTCCAATCAAAGAAAATCGCAATGACCCAACAAAAGTCATTAAATATGAAGACCAAAGTAAAACGTTCAGAACAACCGAAGAAACATACATTGATAAGAATTTTACAGGTAGAAATGGCGACGGATACAACTTCGCAAAAGTTCGTGTGCGAATTTTGAGAAAACCTACTTATGGTGACAAGTTTTGTGCATTACCTAGTCAACAAGTATTGACTGACCATGGTTGGATGCAAATTTGCGATATTGATATCACTAAACATAAGGTTTGTTCTATTGGAACAGATGGAAATATGATTTATGAATATCCAACTGCCAAATTCGAATATGACCATAATGATAAAATGTACTCTATTAAAAATAAACAAATTGAAATTGTATGCACATTGAATCATCGTTTATATGTTCAAAAACGAAACGGTAAAAATTATGAACTCATTGAAGCAAAAGATGTTATGGGTAAGATGGTTCGTTTCCAAAAATCATTGGAAAATGCTTATCCTGATGTTCCAACTATTCGCATCGGTGATGTCGATTATGATATGGATGCTTGGTTACAATTTGTTGGAATGTTTATTAGCGATGGACATGCTGATTTTAATAATAAATGTATGTATATAACTGCATTGAAAGAAAGAAAAATAGAATTTAATACTAGTATATTTGAAAAATTAGGTATTCAATATTCTTATCACACTGACGGTAAATACTATATATCTGGTTCCAAATATCCAGATGTATATGAAGAATTAAAAAAAATAAGTCCGGGTGCTTTGAATAAATATTTACCAGAATATGTATGGAATTTATCCAAAAGACAAAGTATAGTACTATTGGAAGCATTATTACAAGGAGATGGAACTACAATAAAATACAAAGGTGAAGATGAATTTAGTAGATATGGAACAATTAGTATTCGTTTAGCAAACGACATTTCACGTTTAGCGGTTCATTGTGGGTGGTCTGGAATTATCAAAATTGCAGAAGAACCTACCGGAATCGCTAGAACTGGAAAACGAAATCTCGGTAGTCGCGCTGGAACAGAAGTTTCTATTACTCAAAAACATACTTATTACAAAGTAAGTATTATCCGAAAACAAAATCAACCTTGGATAAATAAAAAGAAAAACGAATCCAATAAGGAAGAACTCGTAGATTATAATGGAAAAGTATATTGTATAGAAATGCCTAGTTCCCATACTTATTATATGAGAGAAACTGAAAATAGTCCATCGTTGATAATCGGCAATTCAAGTAGACACGGCCAAAAGGGAACATGCGGTAACATCATTCCAGAATGTGACATGCCATTTACAAAGGACGGATTAAGACCGGACATCATTATTAATCCTCACGCTATTCCATCCCGTATGACAATTGCACAATTGAAAGAAACACTGTTAGGAAAAGTATTATTAGAACTGGGATTATTTGGCGATGGCACCAGTTTTGGAGATTTAGATGTGAAGACGATTATTCAAGAATTACAAAAATTAGGATATGAAAGTTATGGAAACGAAGTCATGTACAATGGATTAACGGGCGAACAATTAGAAACAAGTATATTTATTGGTCCAGTATTTTATCAGAGACTGAAACACATGGTAAGTGATAAACAACATAGTCGTGCAATAGGTCCAATGGTGAATTTGACAAGACAACCAGCCGAAGGTAGGTCACGTGATGGTGGTTTTAGAATAGGTGAAATGGAACGTGATATAATGATTGCACATGGTATGTCGAAATTTTGCAAAGAACGATTGTATGATGTTTCAGATAAATATAGCGTTCATGTTTGTAAAAAATGTGGCATGATTGCGTCATATAATGATGGTAATAAAAACAGTAAATATGCAAACGCGGATTTCAGTATTCATCACTGCAATACATGTAATAATATGACCGATTTTGCAAAAGTGAATATACCGTATGCATACAAACTATTGTCGCAAGAATTGCAAACTATCAATATAGTTCCAAGAATCATTACAGAGTAATTATAGAATAAACAGCGTATATTTTGTATTACATTTATATAATACAAAATCATTTTACAAAATCCAGAGCCCCATTTTTTTAATCGCATTTATTTTGGTGTTTATACCCACCATCCAATTTGCATGAACAAATGCGAGTTTTTTACTTTTATCTTTGTTTGCATGAAAATTAGTTTTAAATTCTTTAAATTGATTGGATAAATCAATCAAATCGCTATTATCAAAATAAATCAATCCATTTGGAAACCGTTCCAAATCAAACAATGTAGTTTTGAAAACACCAGGATTATGTTGTAAAAAATAATTAACAAAATGTTGGTCAGGTATTTGCCAATTCATACCTTTGTAAACATGTTCTGTCATATCTAGCGTTTTACTATTTGAAAAATACAACATACATCCCGTGCAATTTTGAATTTGATGAACATCATTTTGAAAAACAATATCATAACCTTTGTCTGCATATTCTGAATATATATTATTGAGATTATCAAGAACAACTGAATCAACATCTAAATACCATACAGCTTTGTATTTTTTCAGGGATTCGTGTATAAATTTATATCGTAAAAATGAGAATTCAACAAAATCAGGAGTACCAAACGTTTTTTGTGTAGTAGAAAAATTGGCATCGTCAATTAGAGTGCAATTGAACCCATGTTTTTTTATATATTCATATGTTGATTTATCGGGAATAAATGCATTGTAGTTCTCAATGCCTTGGTTTTTTAATGATTTTAAATGGTTCAATCCAAGTTCGCGAGAACCATTATCAAAACAGCAAATAAATAGTAAATCAGTGTTTTCCATATTTTTATCAAAATGAATTATATTATTTAAAACATAATATTTATATATTTTTTATATAAATATAGATGGTTTTTATAATATATACAAATGTTCTCATATATTCCAAACGAACTTTTTATATCCAAGACAGATATACAATATCCACCATTTAAAAATGGGAAATATATGGAAGAATATTTTTTGAATTATGTTCGCACAAAAGAAATATCCCAAGACAAACAAGGTCGCAAATATATACCTGCATTATGGACCAATTTTCAAACAGCACAATGGTTTCCAAATGCGCGTGAAGAAATGCAACGAACGTTGGATAAATGGATTAATGACAATCCGAGTACACCGGGGTATTATATAGTAGTTCAACATGATGATGGACCCATGTTACGATTACCAACAAATACAAAAATATACGGTGCATGTAGAGGTAATATACCGTTGCCATTAATATATGAAGATGTTGAAAATAAATTAGAGAACATTGAGAAAAAAACATTCAAAAACAAGAATATATTATGTTCTTTTGTTGGAAGTATTACCCACGGTGTTCGCAAAAACATTATAGATATGTATGAAAATAACCCTAGATTCAAATTTGTGTCACGTAACGGATGGACAAATAATGTGCAAAAAGAAGACCAAACCACATTTATAGATTATACAGTGAACTCAAAATTCGCATTAGCACCGCGTGGTTATGGCCGGTCAAGTTTTCGTTTCTTTGAAATATTCAAATTGGGAACAATTCCTATTTATGTATGGGATGATAAAAATTGGTTACCATACAGCGAAATCATAGATTATGATTCTTTCTGCATTACGCTTCATATAAGTGAAATAGATATATTGGAAGAAATCTGTTTAGGTATAAATGAGAAAAAGTACGAAAAAATGTTATTGAAGTATCAAGAAATAAAACATATGTTTGAAATGGAGTATATGTGTGAATATATCTGTGGAAAACCAACAATAAATCGCGTACATGCACCAGTTATTACAAATGAATACGTAAAATCCAAAATATTATTAGTTACAATCGCAATCGGAGACAAGTATTTGCATCAATATAATACCATATTCAGAAAAAATCATGAAATGTATGCAAAAAAACACGATTATGATTTCAAAGTGATAACCGATTTTTTGGATAAATCATTATGTCACGCAGATGCAATCACATTCAATAAAATATTGGTATGTAGCCAATCGTGGTCAAATGATTATGAATTCATAATAGTAATCGACGCTGATATATTAATAAATATGAATTCCCCTGCAATTCATACAAGCATGGATTTTGAGACCAAAATAGGTATAGTGAATGAATATTCACAACCTACGAATGAAATGCGTATTGAAATACAACGTATGATGGGTTGGGAACCGGATGCAAAAGGTTATTACAAATTGGCGCAATTAGATATAGATACGAAAATGGTATTCAATACAGGAGTTATGGTATTTCAGCCAAAAATACATAGGGGATTTTTGGATAAAATATACAATAAATACGCGCGCAATTCAATCAATCATCCACGAAGATATCATTATGAACAGTCGTGTATAGGATATGAATTACAAGTTCATCAAAAGTACAAAATAATGGATAATAAATGGAACACTATATGGCCATTGTATAAGATGATGGGTTCTCAATTAGAATTCATTTTTAGAGAAAATCATTTTATTCATTTTACAGGACATATTGATATAGAAAATGGGATAAAAATAGAAAAAGAAATTAATGGATAATATTAAGGCAATTGCATGATATTGGGATAATGATAAGAATATGGTGGTCTAAACCCATCCAAGTTGTAAGTCATACCATTTTTACTCAATTCAGTGTGTTCCAAATAAAACGTACGAATATCACGTCCGTAATTATAAACATCATAAATTTGATAGTAGTATCCACCATATCCATTAAAATGAACAAAACACGGGGTCTCATTCAATACAGTATTTACGACTCGGCCATTTTTGAATTCAATATCTTCAAAATATAGCTTATAAACACTTTGAAAAATTCGCTGGAACATATCAATTTTTATATTTTTTTCAGGAACGCATGCAAATTCCAAATAATATTCGGTGAAATAGTTTTGGTCACCACCCAATTGAATTATATCAATAATTTCTTCCACAGTTTTCCATTTAAACAGTTCGCATAAAGCACGTTTATAACCAATATATCCCCCGGAATTTACATATTTGAAATTCGTGATTTTTTCCATTGCAAGAGTATCATATACCTCATTATATCTCGGCATATTTTCATCAGGATAACAATTTAATTCAGAACTCAATAATAAATCACAATCATAGCTATAAAATTTGGATAAAATCTCATCTACATTTGTAAACAAGAGAACATCATATGCGTCGATGAAACATACAATATCGTCATCTGGTATACTTTCAACAATCTCTTTCATAGTAGTTATTTTGTCAATATATCCATTCCATTTTTCACATAGAATAAATTGAATAGTCACCCCATTTCGTTGTGCGGATTCTTTCAAATATTTCATTTCGTCTTCGTTCGAACCTAATGTAATAATATGTAGCATTTCGTTTTTGAAAACTCCTATAATAAATAAAACAACCAAATTTTTAAGTTATAATTATAACAATTTAAAATTATATCGCCACAAATACAAAATGTATAAATTGTCAGTAGGGGCATTATTTAAAAATGAATCTCATTCTATTCGTGAATGGATAGAACATTATTTATATCATGGTGTGGACCATTTTTATTTAATCGATGATTCGAGTACAGATAATAGTGTAGAAATAATACAACCATATATAGATAAAGGAATCGTAACACTTTTTTCAGGAAATAATTGGGGTTATTATTTAGGAAGACAAATGAACATGTATAACCATTTTATCATGCCACGATTAAGTGAAAGTGAATGGTTGTTAATAGTCGATTTAGATGAATATGTATGGTCGCCACAGGCAATTGACCTCAAAATTATATTGGGTCAATGTAAGCATATAGGTCAAATACAAATCAATAACACAGTATTTGGTTCAAATGGACATATCGAACAACCCAAATCATTGGTAGCTGGATTTACAAAGCGTTCAGGAATGAAACCGACAATAACCCCCGAGTGTGGAAATTTAAAATATTTCGTAAATACATCATTCAATTTTACTAGTTTAAACATACATCATGCAACTTTTGTTGATAAAAATGATGAAATTCATAAATTTGTAATGTTAGATTTACCCTATTTTGTATTGAATCACTACAATTGTCAGTCGGTCAATTTTTGGAATAGTGTGAAATGTACGCGAGGTGACGGTGACCATTATCGCATTAGAACCCCGGATGATTTCAAAATATATGATTTCAATGATGTTGAAGATATAGAATTGTATGAACAGAACAAGGAACTTATTGCGAGACTTGGACTTATATAATTCGTATATACGTATAGTAAATATTCTTTGTAACATATAAAGAATATTCATGGAAAAAACAATTACAGAAATCAATGATATTCGGCAACCGCCTCAATTCAAAGGCTATTCATTTTCAAATTATAAAAATGCGGAAGTTAAAAAAATATTCAAAGAAAATATGTTAAAAGGGAAAATAGAACCCGCGTGTTATTGGTGCGCGGAATTAATATGCGCTGGTCATTTTATGGATGCATGGGAATGCATAATTAATTATGTAGGGAAATATATACATTTAGGAAATCCAAAATTAATCATTTATCTAGAAATGCGATATGAAATATTTCGCGATATTATGTCAAAAGGTAATTTTATAACAGAATTGCAGTTACGTAATAATATAAAAATAAGGAAATTATTTGCAGAGATGATAAGTATGTTAACACTTTCAAATAAAAAACACAGTTTTGAAGCAATCAAAATAAATCGAGTTGAAGAATATGATATAACACAAATGACAGAACGTTTGAAAGCGCCTTCAACGCAATATGTTGAGTTGATATTCAAAAAGAAGGACCCAAAAGAATTATTGATAGCGGTCAATGAATTTATGTATAGTATATCACCCGAACGAAGAAATATGACAACAGCATGTTATTGGTATGAATGGATAGTAGAATTTGACAACATATGTAAGAAACGTAAAGAGCCGTGCCATTGCGTTCGCCGAGATTTTCCAGTAGAAAATAAATTTCAATGTGATATAGTATGGATATTATGGGAAGCAATTCAACATTATTGTGAAGATTTGAAAAATCCATACATTAGTAAAATAATGAAGGCGGTATTGACACTGTTCTGTATAAAATATACAACAGCTTCGTGTAAAAAACGCAGATATTTGTTTTATTTTGCAGTGGCATTAATAACAGAGCCAGTTCCTACAAATATAGAGTTAATTTCAGATAAAGAAACTGTGTCTGCGGTATTAGATAATATAGACCAAATATACAAACAAATAAAAAAGAATGAGGTAAGTCCAAATACGGAATATTTGTTTTCTAATTTAGAAAAAGAAAATACATTCGAGAAGTCGATGAAAAAATTAGAAATGATGGATAGTTTAACGAATCCTCCGTGAATTCAATGAAACAACACCAATAAAAAATGTAATAATATAATAAATGGATGAAGACGATTCAAAAATAGATTATTCAAGTATATTTAGTATAAAAAAGAGTGATGTAATCAAAGTCATAGGGGAAGGTTCATATGGGTGTGTACATAAACCAAGTTTAAAATGTAAAAATAAGTCTTTAAAAATAAATTATAAAAAGAAAATTTCGAAATTATTAATGAAAGAAGATGCTGTGAAAGAAAGCGATGAATATGATATCATAGCAAAATATGATAAACAAAATAAATATTTTTTAGGAAAACCAATACAATGTGATGTAAATAATACCCCCGCAAATATAGCAGCAATTCATGATTGTGAAGATGGTGATGAATTTATTGATAATATAGAAGATACAAAATTATTAATAATGAATTATGGCGGTGAAAATTTAGAAGCAATTGCACGAGAATTTAATAAAATGAAAAAAACGGATAAAAATGTAGATTTTGCTAAAAAATTTTTAATCGAGGCTAAACATATATTATTAGCAGTCAATTTTTTATATAAACACAAAATTATACATCATGATTTAAAGCCTCAAAATATAGTATATCATAGAAAAACCAACAAAATAAATTTAATCGATTTTGGGTTTACCACTTACAAAGAAGATATAATAAATATGTCAACAAAATCAAATAACAAATTATCAAAGTGTCATTGGTCATATCCATTAGAAATTAATTTCTATAACCACGACAAATATATGTCATTTTCAAAATATAGCAAAGAAGAAAAAAGTGGCTATTATAAAAATATTATTGGTAACATAGACATAAAAGATAATGATAAATGTTCAACATCAATCAGTATTTTATTTTATTACATGATTGATAAAAAAATTAGTGAAAATGAAAAAAATAAAATAATTGATAAATATTTCAATGATTATAAAAAAATGTTAGATGATGTTATTGGATGTAATTACAAAGCATTTTTAAAAAAATCAATAGAAACAATTGATTTATATGGCGCAGGTATAACATTTTATTTATTATTGAACAATATGAAACATTTATTAGAAAAACCATTGATAGATAAATTAGAAAAATTATGTTATCATATGATAACCCCCGATTTATTTGATAGATGTGATATACCAACGGCTATAAAAAAATACAACGAAATAATAGAAAAGTATTTGTAAAAATATATAAAAATATATATTTATAGCATATATATTTTTATTATGACAGTAATTAACGGTATTGAGATAGATTATATTACATACAATGAGAACATTATAAAAACCGCAATAGAGAACAACGAACCTATTGAAGAAAAACTACATGTAATTGTAGTTGTATCGAATCCATGTTTATTTGCAACACGATATATATTAATGAAGGAATTCATTAATAGAATTGAATTAGAAGAAAAAAACGTTGTTTTGTATATAGTAGAATTAGCTTATAAAAATCAAAATTTTATTATAACTGATAAAAATAACAAACGACATTTACAATTGCGAACAGAGTGTCCATTATGGCACAAAGAAAATATGATAAATTTAGGTGTTAAATATTTATTACCAGAGAACTACAAAGCATTTGCATGGATTGACGGTGACATTGAATTTGAAAACAATACATGGGCAATGGATACATTGAAAATATTGAATGGTACAAAAGATATTGTTCAATTATTTAGTCATTGTGTTGATATGGCCAAAAATAAATTAACTATGCGGGTATTCAATAGTGCAGGTTACCAATATACAAAACAAAATCAATATTGTGGAGCAGGTGATAATTACTGGCATCCAGGATATGCATGGGCAATAACACGTAAATCATATGAAAAAATGGGAGGTCTGTATGATCAAGCGGTATTAGGGTCGGGTGATAATATAATGTTGCATTGTTTGCTCAAAAATGGAATAAATTCGGTTAAGAATAGATACAATCAAGATTACATAGATAGTGTAGTACAATACGAGAGAAAAATGAAAAATATGAGGTTTGGATACACTCCTGGTGTAATTCGACATTATTATCATGGTTCGAAGAAGAATCGTTTTTATCATGAGCGTTGGGAAATTTTAGTCAAACATCAGTTTTCACCATATACTGATATTGCATATGATGATGTGGGTATTATTATACCAACGTCCAATTTCAGTGAAGAATTCAAACAAGATATATTCAATTATTTCAAAAATCGTAATGAAGATGAATAATAAGACTCTAACATTCATATTCTCTGAAACAATTTGAGTTATCACTGAACCCACTTCGTTGTTTTCCAATACGTTGTTTGAAACAATACCATGTATCTTTTTCTTGCAATCGTTTCCAGACTTGGTCATTTGCATATATCCAATGTGAACCAGTGGAGTCTAATAATGGCATTGCCCATTCATATAATCCAATTAGAGTATCGTAATATTTTTCATTGATTATATATGCAGATGCAGTTTCAGCATTACGAACCCTAGTCAAAAAAGGATATTCATTACATTCTTCTTCTCCTTTCAAATTATAAGCCAACATACAAACATCAAAGTCTACTTTTTTTTCAAACAATATACGTAGCGATTCATATAATTCTGTTTTTGAAACAAGAAAATAAAAATCATCCTCGAAAATGAGAACGTTTCTATATTTACGTTCTTTTGCCAATTTGAAAACGGAAAGATGTGAAAGTCCACAACCTAAAATTCCTCTACCCGGTGTTTCAATTGCAGTGAAACGTTCAAATGGTAATTCCATTTTATTCAATTCTCCTTCAATTTCGACGCGACGGTCGGTCCTTTTATCCAAATTTATATAAAAAATTCCATCAATATAATCCATCGGTTTGAAATTATCTGTCATTTCAATTGCAAATTATGTATAATGTATTTTACACATAATTATTTATATTCTTTATTTTATTTTTGTTTTCTTTATTTTTTGATTGGATTTTAGAAAGTAGAACCAAATGCTCCCCCTAATAAACCGTTTGCAGGCATTGGGCCCATCATAGAAGGATAATCCATTTGACTAGACCCGCGCATCATATTATCATACCCCTCGGATGCTTTTGGTCGTACATTTGCAACTGGTGCTGGTGGAAATACTCCCATTTGCACTTGTGAATTATCTAAATAATCAGCTTGACTTGGCATATGTGCAGATGTATTTTGACTAACTCTTACATTTTTTTTGACATTGGCCTTTGCATCATCACCAGAAGGGCCATTCCATAATTCATTAATGCGGTCAAATAGTATATTTACTTTGATACCCAATTTAGTTTGAATACTTAATACAATAATTAAAAATGCTAAAATAACATTGGTTAATACCAAGTTATCATAGGTAAATCCACTGTATGTAGGAATGTATGTAATTATACGATGAATTACAATGATACCACAAAACATGATAATTAATTGTAGAAAAACTTCAACTAAAATTTCTAAACTGGATTTTTCGGTATCGGCTTCTGGAATAAAACGTTGAATTAATTTGTTTAAAACAATAATTGGAATAACGCCTAAACCTGCATATTGCATAACATTGAATATTTCCGCTTTTCCTTCGGCGGTTGTAGAAAATACATGAGAGAAGAAGGTTTTTTTGGAAACATCTCCTCCAATTTCAGATAAATTCAAATCCATATTTATTCTATATAGCAATCCTTAGAAATTAGTTTATTGTGAATGTATAAAATGAAAATAAATGGCTAAATATTTATGTATTTGCAATCAAATCTGTAATCATTGGAAAAATGGGTTCAATTGCTTTTGCGCACGCTACTGCAATTTCACGATGTTCCTTTTGTGTTCCATTGTCACTGCGTAATTGTATATAATGAACCCATGAACGAAGTGTCCCATTGACATACATTCTTGACACCGTCATACCTTCGGGTAAAACACATCGTGCTTGTTCTTTTGCAATACCATTATCAATTGCCCATTTGTATGCGGTTTTGGAAGATTCAATGACATTCTTTTGCATTTCCTCCCATTTCAAAAACAAATCGGTGTTTTCAGAAGCATCCAATTCAATACTATTTTGTCTGTTTTTGGTGTCTTGTAATCTGGCTTCTCGTTTATTAAAACCTAAATCGGCTATTGCGTATCGTTGTGAAAATTCTTGAAATGAAAAAGAACGATGACGTAAGATTTGACGTGCAATATCGCGGGTGGTTTCAATTTCAATACATACATTAACCATTTCTAATGGTGACCAATGTTGATTATTGATAAGATACTTGATTAATTTTTCATTCGTTGCAGTGTTATTTTGATTTGAAGGGTTTGATACTCGTGCACAGTAAGCAACCAAATCTTGAATGGTTTGGGTCCCTTCATGTGGTTTTGAATAACTGATTAATTTAGCTGACATTGTATTTTATTTAAACGAATCGTTTTTATATTTTTATTTTCTAATGTTTATTTTTTGTTTATAAAAATAATTGCGTAAATAATGATTTAGAAAAATAGCCAACTACTAATATATTATTTTGATATGAGTCAAGGTTTAGCAGCAGCAAGAAAAAGAAGAGCACCGGCATCACTTACCCCTACAACTATGCCGACACCACCAAGTCCAGGTTTTCAACAAACACAATCAAATCCATCAATGGGTTTAACCTTACCACAAGTAATTGCTTTGGTTGACCAAAGACTAGTAGTAGTAGAAACCTTTATGAAGAATATGCAATCATCTGAGACACCTGGTTTTTCAGCTAATTCAAATAATGTATCAATCCTAGATAGTAACACAAATTCAATTTTAGAAGAATTAAATAGTAGATATGATTTATTAGCAGAAGAGGTAATTAATATGAAAAATATTGTTTTAAATCTACAATCATATACAATGGAAGTAAACAAGACATTAATGGAAGAACGTATCCGCATTTTATCAGATGTAATGGAACCAATTGAAAATAGCTCAGTAGGTGATGGTAACATAGTACTGGAAAATATTAATAATTAAGTTATAATATATAAAAATAAATGTTATATATTATATAAAAAATGTCCAATCAAAATTTAGTAGAACAATTAGAACAATATAAAAATGAATATTATAGTGAAAATACAAAAAATCGCGTATTTAAATCAAAGCAAAAAATGGATTGCGCAGTAAAGATTGCAGCACAAATATCGCTGGATGATTTATTATCAAAATCGATGTATATAATACCAAATACAAAAAAAGTATTTATAGATTATAGTATTTTTAAATTATATGCACATCCGGGTATATACGATAAAATAATAAATCATATTCAAAATTTGTTCAATATATGTATTATGAATTATGGCGGATTTGATCCACATGTTGATTTAAAATCATTTACTGTATCGGGTGCACATAGATATAAAGATATAATAGATGTTTTTTATCGTACCGCTCTTCGAAATGGTACTTTATATTATAAAAAATTAGATGCGATGTACGTATACAACACTCCAACTACAATTACAGAAATAGCCAAATTATTTTTAAATCCAGATGTATTACCACGAGTTAAAACATTTACAAAAGAAGAGTCGCCGGATAAGATTAAAGAGTTATTTGGAAGCTTGTAAAATAGACTACATACTCGTCATTCCGTACAAAAAATTGATAATACAATAACGTTTATACATTTTTCAAATAAAATATATAAACGTTATTCTATCAAACAATCATAAAAGGAATGAAGATTTCAATTCAACAAATCCAAAAAGCGGAATGTTTTGCAAGCATTTTCCAGCATTTAAAAGCATTTACCGAAAATATCAACATTATGTTTGAAAAGGACAGAATGTATATGCAAACTATGGATAGTGCACGCGTATCGATTATTGAAATTGCATTACCAAATACATGGTTTGACGTATATGAACATACATCTCCGACAACAATTACTCTCGGTATTAATTCAACCATTTTATACAAAATATTAAATTCACGTGAAAAAACGCAATCTATCAATCTTGTTTATAATGAAGGTGAAGGAGACCATTTGGCAATCTATTTTACCAGTGAAAACAAAGATGAATTTGATAAACGTTTCGAAGTACCATTAATGGATATAGAAATGGACTTATTAGGTATTCCAGAAATTGAACACCAAGCCGAATTTACAGTATCATCTTACCACTTTTCAACGATAGTAAATCAATTGCAAATGTTTGGAGATACAATGGATATATCATGTACCGAAGAAAAAATAATATTAGCATCCCATAGTCAAGACCATGGTAAAATGTTCGTTGAAATTAAAATAGACGATTTGTCATCATTCATTATTGACGAAAATGGTTCAATTGATTTATCATTTAGCCTCAACTATTTGCATAATATTTGTTTGTATAATAAAATTGCAAAGGAAATTGAATTAAAAATTGCAGCAAATTATCCAATACAAATTATATATGATTTAGGTTCTGTGGTCAATGCCGAAAAAGCTCAAATCAAATTTTATTTGGCTCCAAAGATTAGTGATAATGATGATTAAATGCAAAAAATACTACACCTTTGCACAATTAAATCGCCCATTCTGGGCAGATTTACCACTGCTTAACCAAAAGGTAAAAAATAAAAAGAAGAAACATAAAGATTTGATTGCTTTGTAATATATGAAATTTGTTGTATTTTTTTTACTAAATTTATATCTGACTCCGATGCATGGTTTGATAACATCATCGCACTACATCGCTAATAAAATACCCATTTTCAAAAACACTCATATTATGCACGAAATGCGCAAAAAGAAATTCAACCCCAATTTTTATGAAAAGCCTATTTTTCAAAATAGTCCACCCGCCGAAAATAAAATCATAGAAAAAATGAAAAAAATTGCAAAATTAATCCGTGTCGGAAACACGTTACCCACACTATTATTGTCGTTTACAGGAGGGTGGATTGCAAATCCTTCATTATACAATTTATTCACGTCACCCACATTTTTAGTAAGTTCAATAAATACAATATTTGTCATGTATGTCAGTATGATTATCAATGACATTTTTGATTTGGATGTAGATAAATACAATAATCCATCGCGTCCACTGGTGACCGGTGAAATAAAAGTAAAAGAAGCTGTCGGATATGTATCATTATTAACAATCGCAATAGAATATTCGGCATATATGTGGTTACCCTCGGTCCAGCAAAAATATTTACATCTTGCATTATTAAATGTTTTGTTATACACTCCATATTTAAAAAAAATAATGATATTGAAAAACATATCATGTGCATATTTGGTTGCATTTTCATTATATTTTGCAGGTTTAGGTTCAACTAGTGGTAAAATAATAAACAACATAAATTTATTGGAAATAGCGGCCAGGTTAATATTCTTCGGTTCGTTTACGAATGAATTGTTATTAGATATGAAAGATAAATATGGTGATAAAATAAATAAAATAAATACAATACCAGTTAAGTATGGTAACAGAATATCTTGGCGTATTGCATTATCATTATTATTTACGAATGTAATGTGGAATGCATTTGAAATTTTAAAAATATATGGTTTTATACAATCAGCATTATTTATTATGTTATGTAGTCCATTTTATAGAAATTTGTTAAAAATTAAACAAAATGGTTATTCAAAAACGATGATATTGCACTTTTTAGAAGAATCGACCAAGCATTTGTTAGTTATTTTGATTTACCTATGTAGTTTAGTAAATGTGTAAAACAAAAAATTGATTTTATTTTTTATCATTTTTAAAAATAACAAAACATAAAATAACAATGTCGTTCTTAACTAAATTATTCAATTACGTATTGTTGGCTTCTGTAAAAAACAACATTGATGAATCTCATGGATTAAGTCATAGTATGAATGTTTTACAATTTGCGAGTGAAATTTATAAAAGTGAATTACCAAAACATTCACATTTAGCAGACCATGAACGTATCATTTACGCGTCAGCAGTATTGCATGATATGTGTGACAAGAAATATATGAATGAAATACTTGGATTACTCGAAATTGAAGATTTTTTGAGACCAGAAATGGAACCATTTGAAATAAATACTACTAAAAAAATTATTTCAACGATGTCATATTCAACTGTCAAGAAAAATGGTTTACCTAATTTAGGTATATATCAAAATGCATATAATATTGTTCGTGAAGCGGATTTATTGGCCGCGTATGATTTTGATAGAACAATGATATATCAAATGAAACGGAACAATAACAACTTGGAAGAGGCGTTTATAAATTCACAAGAATTGTTTGAAAATCGCGTTTTAAAACATATCGACGATAACTTAATAACAACTGATTATGGAATTACAAAGGCTGTGTTGTTACAATTTCAGGCAACGAAGAGAATAGTTGCATGGAAAAATTTACTGAATAAGAAATTGATTTAGCAATATTTTATAACAAAAAAGGAACAAAAAATAAAAACAGAAACAAAAAAATAAAAACAGAAACAAAAAAATAAAAATATAAATAATCTATATAATGAATTGCCCATTCACTTTACTTTTAGCTGCTGTTCTTTTTTTCCTTTTAACTCCTGGTGTTTTAGTTAGACTTCCACCAAAATGTACATTATTAACATGTGCCGCATTCCATGCAGTTGTTTTCACAGTAGTATTCTACTTTGGATGTAAATTAATTAAAAATTATTTACCTAGAAGAGAAGGTTTAGATGAAGAAGAAAAAGAAGAAAAAAAAACCATGTAAATTATGAAATAATATATTGACTAGATTCAATACATTATTTGTGAACTCCTGAATACAAAATATATAAATTAGTAAATACAATACACAATGTTCCAATTATTTTTTGAATAGTAATTTTATCATTATTTAGGAAAATACCATAAATATACGACATAACAATACCGAAATAAGACAATGGTGCATAAATAGATGCATCCAATCGCGAAATCGCAAAAAAACGTAAATAATATCCGACCAATCCAATAAATGCATTGACTGCCAACGATATTGACGCGCCGCTATATAATTGTATAGAAGCAATATTTTTCCATAAATATCCTGTCAATACTATTGCGCCAAACAAATAGGATAAGAACAAATGATTCCAATTATTCAAGGTTTTCAAATCTTTCACCAAGAAAAAAATCATCGCTTCTGTAATGGCTGCCATAAATGCTGCAAAAATACCTTCGTTCCAAAATGCAGGCTTCATTTCTGTATTTGTTTTTATGATATTTTCGGGATTTTCATTTTTTTCAGTTTTTTCTTTGGATTCATTCGATTTTCCGCGTAAATCATTTGCAATTAAATAAACACCAAATAATGAAATCAAAAATACAGGTGAAATCGCCGTTCCAGAAAATAATAATATTAAAATCGGATAAACATAAAATAGAGTTGTTGCGACACCGCTATCAAGTAATTGAAAACTACGATATGATGAATATACATGTAACCCAGTAACCGCTGATAATAATATACCATTCATAGAAAATATTGATTTAGCGATAAATCCCCAATCTACAAAAAATGCAGAAATAATTACATAGGTGAAAAAACGACTCCACATCTGCATGATTAATTCAACATTTATTTTTTTGACAAATATTGAATAAAAACTCAATAATGATTCACCGAGTAATTTACTGATTATTGCCAAATACATAAATATAATAGTATGAGAATTTTTTTCATGAAAAAATGAAAATGAAAAAAATAAAAACAATATACAATTATTCTAATAAGTATTTTAGGAAAATGGAATTTCAAAATTTTGAAAAAAATTATAAAAATATTAAAAGAGTAACGAAAATCGCAAGAAAATTGTTAGAAAGTCTTCCCGATACTACTGAAAAGATTGTAATCAATGGTGAAAATTTGTATTCCTATTTATTTTTGAATGCATCTATTAATGTAAACAATATAAATTATAATGATTTCGAATCATTCACTAATGAAATGCTGAATACGGAAAATATTGATGCAGAATTTGTGAATTCACCTGCATTTTATAAGAAAAGAGAATTCATCGTAGGTTGGATAGACTTTTGGTATGCAAATGAGTTGTTTGTAGAAGATTATATTCATCTTGATTTAACACGTTTTACAAATTTACAAGAATTGAATATGAGTTTTATTTACATAAAAGATGTCGTGAAAATCCCAGAAACATTGACTGTATTGAAAATAGTCAGTTGTGAAACCGCTGTTATAGATAATATACCCAATGGATTGGAAATATTGAATTGCAATAATAACTGTATCCGGTTACTACCACAGTTACAAAATTCAAATTTAAAACAGTTATTTTGTTCATCCAACTTTTTACGAAATATACCGAATCTGCCTAAAACATTGGAAATATTTTATTGTTCTCAAAACTATATCAAGGTATTGCCGAAACTACCATCACAATTAGAATATTTATCATGTAGTGATAATAAATTAGTTTGTATACCAGAATTGCCAGATACAATATATTGCATACAGTGCGCTAATAATAATTTATCGGGTATTCCAATGCTTCCAAAATCATTGAAAATATTAGTATGTAACAATAATAAAATAATGAAAATGCCCGAACTTCCACCATTTTTAGTAACATTCAATTGTTCAAAAAATCCACTGAAAGAATATCCAATATTACCGCCTTCTATTGTGAATTATACCATGTAGATGTATATACAGGGTAAAATGGATAATTCGTTATATAAAATAAAATAATAAACCAATATATCATATTATTTATGCATTTTTTTATTAGTTTTTTGATTTTCTTAATTATATTATTTTTGTACATTCATATTATTCACCAATTGAAAACAAGTGAAGATTTAGAAATATATGAAATGGATTATGCGACAAATTCGCAATTGCAAGAAGTATGTGATGTAAAACAACCAGTATTATTTGAATTTCAATCCATTTATCCATGTATATTTGAGAATCTATCAAAAGAAGAAATATTTAGCAAATATGGTTCATATGATGTAAAAATAAAGGATACACGCGATTACGTCAAATGTACAGAATCCGTCGATTATGTTATGTTATCATTGCAAAGTTCTCAAAATTTGGTAGAATCAGATTCAGGTTCTCATTACTTCTCTGAAAATAATGAAGAATTAGTAAATGAATCTGGACTATCATCTGAATATAAAGAATTGGATATTTATTTAAAACCCTCATTTACATTACAATCGAAATATGATATTATGTTTGGTTCTCAAAATACGGCGACTCCGTTGCGTTACCATTTAAATTACCGACAATTTTTCATAGTAAAATCAGGAAAAATTCATGTAAAAATGACTCCAATGAAGAGTAAAAAGTATTTGAAACCAATCAAAGATTACGATAATTATGAATTCCGTTCTCCAATCAATGTATGGAATCCGCAACCCGAGTATTTACATGAAATGGATAAATTGAAATTCTTGGAATTTGATGTACATGCTGGCCACGTTCTCTATATTCCAGCATATTGGTGGTATAGTATAAAATATGAGAAAGATGCATTCATATACAGTGCTACTTATAATTCCGTTATGAATTGTCTCGCACATTTACCACAATGGGTTTTATATTTCCTACAACAGCATAATATTTATAAGAAATTAGCAAAGACAAAAAATTTAGAAGAGAAAATACAAGAAGATAGAGAACATGCACAACAAAAAGAACCAGAACAAGAAAATGGAGAACAATCGAGTTCTCCGAAAAAAATAGGCGAAATTGTCGAAAAAATTTAAATATCCATATATTGTATATAAAAAATGAACAGTAAAATCATAAAAGATATTGCAGCAATCACTGTTTTAGTGCTTGCGTTAGATTTCATGTATATTAGCGCAACGCGTAATATGTTCGAAGTGCAAATAGCAGATGTACAAAGAGTTGCATTACAAATGCGTCCATTAGGGGGTATATTGTGTTATATTTTATTGGTATTTGGATTATATTATTTTATAGTTCGAGAACATCGTCCAGTTTTCGATGCATTTTTACTAGGTTTAGTAATATATGGTGTATATGAAACTACATCATATGCTTTACTTAAAAAATGGAAATGGAATATAGTGTTAATGGATACACTTTGGGGTGGAATACTATTTGCATTGACCACATTTATCACTTATAAAGTTGTGTAAAAAATGAATAATAACAATGGAAATATTATTATTATTCATTTGGATAGACAATACCGTTATTTATATTTTTCATAAAATTCATTCCATGTCCATTGTGTTTCAGCCCCTGTTCCAATACTTTTAAATTGTACATGAGATGGTTGTTCATCTGGGTCGTAATAGTATTTTTCGTAAAATGCATCTTCGAAATCTTCATTTTCAAAACAAATCATTTTTTTATCGTGGTCAACTGTACCATTGAACTGGCCAATGCGTTCTTCCCATATAGGTGAAAATGACGCATAATACAACCAATCTTGTCTATACATAGTTAGTAATTCTTCTCGTTCAACTCCAATGTAATCGTTTTCAAATAATTTCGCAGAATAAGAATGAGAATTATATTGAGCCGCGGTACGTAAAATGGTAGATGGTTCAGAACAGTCAATATTTTTATATTTTTGTATATCTTTTTCTTCCAATATAATGAAAAACTTCTTATCTGGTTCATTACATATTGGATAAACTAAATTGAATTGTGTTTTACTGTATTTTTCTACAAAACTGGAAATATTATATTTTCTATGTATCATATTGTATATCATTGTCCCAATCATGTATTCACTATTTGTTTGAGTTTTTTTCAAATTTATAAAGAAATCTCCTAAATTAGGGTTTAATACGCTATAAAATTCATTGTACATATTTGTAAGTAATTCAAATACATCTTCAATATACCCTGAATAATATAATTCATATGCCCAAAATAATGCTTCATCTCGATTTCTATTTAATATAGACAACATCAATGATGTTTTGACATCGTCTAAAATATAGAGATACCTCGTAAATATAACTGGTGGATTGTAGTCATTTTCTTCAACATATTCCTCGATTTCTTCCATTGTATTCATTATGTTTTTATTTACTAAAAACATCATGATAAAAAAATACTTCAATTTTATACTATTTCATTATGCCCTGCTATTTCATTATGCCCTGCTATTTCATTATGTCCGTAAAATTATGAACAAATTTTTTGTAAAAAGATTTGTATGTATTTTGTAACTTGTCAAATTTCATATTAAACTTACCATCCATATATTTCATATCAATATTTTCAACAACAACTTTATCTTGTAACATAGTGTTATACATCAATTTCCGAGTAAGACCATCACCCATATCATTATTACAAAAATTGCGATATGTTTTCACAAACAGCCTACTTTTATTTTCACTCAACGGCAATGCAAATGTTATCACAGTACTAACATAGTCCCCAAAAATAACGCGCGCTACGGTAGTATGTGGTAATATAAACTCATTCTCAATTTTCAAAGTATTAATATTGAACACTTTTTTCACAATAGAATCCTTTCCAGATTCATATTCATAGCTAGTTTTATAATGGTATGGTGACACTAATTTTGGAGGGTTTTCATTAGTGGGTGCAGGACGTTCTTTATTACCAAAAGTATGCACAAATCCGATGTGCATAACATCAAGTGAATTTTCACTCAAAATACGAGAATAACAATCGAAGTCCATGTTTAAATAGACTACTGAAAAATTTTTGGCAAATTCTTCTTCTTCAAAAATATTGATTGCCATTTCAGGTTCTGAAATGTTTGTTTGCATAGTGTTCAAATATACCCAACCATTTTTCTCTATAATGGAGTATTTAGAAACATCATAAATAGGAGATGATTGAAAATTCAATCCAGGAACTTTCACCAAAGTTCCATTAGAATTGAATTCATACCCATGATATGGACATACTGCACAGCTGTTATGGATTTTTCCACCAGAAAGAGATGCGCCTTTATGTGAACATACGTCATCTAAACAATTATATTTTCCATCTATATTTTTCCAAACAACATAATTTTTGGACCAAACCGTAACTTTTTTAGGTTTATTTGCGAGAAAATCACCAGGGGTTCCAATGACATACCATTGCAAATCATATTTATCTTGTTCAGTTAAATCATTAATATTTAATTTAGGATATTCCACCTTTTTATTGAAATAATTATTTTTCTCGATTGACAATTTATTTGTGACAATGTTTATTCTACCAACACTACTTATTAGGTGCCTTAATAGAAAACACGAAGAGTTCTGAAAAAATAATAATAAAAAAAATATTATATTCATTTAATTACAAAAATATACAAAATATCTTTAAATATCTATATTATATATATTATGGCAAAAACAAAAACAATGTCACGAAAAATTAAAAATAACCGCAAAACAATGCGCAATAGACCGAATATGGCAGAAACCCGTGCTCATATAATTCGCGTATTTTTAGAAATACTAAATAACGTAAAATTATATCATTGGAAAACCAAATCATATTCTCAACATAAAGCAACCGATAAATTATATGAACGTTTAAATGAAAATATTGATACATTTGTCGAGATTTTGTTAGGTAAAGATGAAACTCGCATTAAATTATTAAAAAAACAAGTTGACTTAATGGATACTAAAAGTACATATGAATTTAAAAGTCGCATGTATGAATATCGCGAATTCCTTACAGAAATGAATACTATATTTGATAGCAAAAAAGACAGTGATTTACTGAATGTTCGCGACGAAATTTTAGGAGATATTAATCAATTTTTATATTTGTTGACATTCAATAAAGTATAACGCGACAACATCCCATATAAACCTGGAATTTCATTGTTCAAGTATTTATTGAACACTGATTGTTGGCAGTGATTACACGATAATGCACGTTTTCTCAATGTATCTGTTCTGGTTTTATAAACTTTTTTCCAATGGCGTTGTATTAAACGTATCCAATGAGTTTTAACAATCACTGTATAATTATTTTCAGTAATATGTAATTGGAATATATCTATTTTTGGACGTTTAACATATATGATACTGTATGTATGTAAATATTTGAGAATATCTTCATAGGAGTACTTAAACATCGATTTAGGTGTAACAGAATGAGCCAATAAATATACACTATCAATCAAAGCCACCAATCCAATATAATATTTTTTGTTTTTTTTGTATTTGAGAATATTCGAATCATGATTATATATTGTATCTAATTGGTCATATTCATCGGAATAGAATGATTCACTATCACTATCGGAATCAGTTTCGTCGTACATGATTTAGCTATTTATTGAAAATTATTTGGTTATATAGAAACAATAAAAATTAAATTCAATTTTTTGATTATATTATAATTTATAACAATATAATATAACATAATGTCCGACGATTTAAAAAAAGAAACATTTATTCAGGATACTCCAAAGGAAAAAGTTGAAAAAATACAAAATCCAGTAAATTATTATGTAAAATTCTCATTTATGATTACATATATTTTATTGTTGACAACTGCAACCATTACATTTATAGAAGCTATGCGAACCCCCATCCCCGAAGTTAGACATATATTAAATTTAGAAACATGTATTTCTGTTGTAGCTGGATATTTCTATTCCGTTTTTGTTCAAAAAATAGAGGAATATAGTAAACAAGATAAACCAATCGATTGGGCTGATATTACAAAAACAAGATATATTGACTGGGCGATTACTACGCCATTAATGTTATTAACATTATGTGTTGTATTAGGCAGAAATACAAATCGTAGCTTGAAATTAAGCACATATGCAATAATAATAGCTCTCAATTATTTAATGTTGATTATTGGATACGCCGGTGAAACAAATATTATCAGCCGTTTTATGGGAATGATAACCGGTTTTGGGGCATTTTTCGCAATGTTTTATTATATATATATTAATTTCGTTCAAACTAGGCCAATAATTGCAAATAATGTTTTATTTGGGTTGTATGCGTCAGTATGGGGTCTCTATGGAATAGTTTATATGTTCAATGAAGAATACAAGAATATTTTTATGAATATGTTAGATTGCACTGCCAAATGTTTAGTAGGGTTAGGATTATGGGCATACTATACTAAAATCATAGTATAGATGTTTTTCGTTTTCATTTTACTTTCCAAAATAAAATGAAATTCTATTGATTTATTATAATTTCACGAGAATTGCAATGATAAATTACAAAATACTCTTGTTCGGTATTTATTATCGGGTGTAAACATTTCAGTTCTATTTTTGTTATTTTCAATTTTTTTTCATAATTCAATATATTTTCACATTGAAATGGGTATACAAATTGATTATTTGGATTACTAAACTTATATTTTTGTGTATTGCTACAACAATAATGTAAACTGTTTTGTATATTTTCTAATAATTCACTACATTCATCCATTTTACACGTAATACTTTGAAACAATGGTTTATTTCTAAATCATTTTTACAAAAATAAAAAAATTTCATCCAGGATATCTTTGTTTTCAGAAGCGTCTTTATAACCTTGATTTACCATATCAGAAAATACAAAACTTTTTTTAGAAAATAAAGTAGTATAATCGGTTATTTTAATAACTTCGTTTTTGTCTTTTTTTTCCCAAATACTCGGAGTAATATGTAATACAGGTGTAGTAATATTCAAATATGGATATTTACTAAATCCACCATCAAACGAAATAAAATTACGATAAACATTTGTTAGCCCACCGGTTACAAGTGGTATATGTGAGCTGGCTATACAACAATTTAGAGCATCTTCTAAATTATTAAATCCTGAAAAAATAGTAGTATTATAATTGCATTTTTTCACAGTCGTTACACCAATAAATAAACGTCGCAAATCAAAGTCATCCGATGTGTATTTCGTGAGAATTTTGTATTTCAACATATGTTCCATTTCATATAAATTTCTCGCATGTTGAATTTGTTTGTTTACTAAATGTTGTTCTATATCATTAAAATCCCCTTTGAAAGATAATATTAATGAATTCCATGCACCGGCTGATGCACCTGTGAATATATAATTATCTAAATTATAATTTTCTTTTATATATTTGCAAATTCCTAATACATAAAATCCTTTATACCCGCCGGGGGAAAGTGATATTAATTTTTTATTTTGGATAAATTCATTGTTGTATAAAAACTTGTCAACTTCATTTTGTTTGTACCAAATATTATCATTTACTGTATGAATATTATGTACATTTTCAGATTTCAATTGCGTACTTTTTTTCATTTTGCCTAAACAACATGGAATTTTATTTCGAATAACTGTTGTAAATAATAATGATTGTTTCATGAAAAATAAAAACAAAAATAATTTGTATAAATAAATAAATGACATTTGTTTATATAATAACACTTTTATTATTAGTAATAAAATACTTATACCACTTTATACAAAATTGATAGTAAATAATTGTTGAAATGAATTTACATAGATGAATATGTTTACTATAATGTTTATTGAAACTGATGATATCAAAGGAAATATGTGTGTGGGATTTCAGTTATGTAATTTGAATTATCATTATGCTCCCAATGGTATAATACGAATAGCTCGATTTGAGCATTCATTTTGTCCAATAAATAATCGTGGATATTACGGTGATATATATATGAAAAAATTTATACGAAAATGGAGAACAAAAACGTACGAAAATATACAAAGAAGAAAAGATAGACAAAATGCAAATTTCGTGTTGGTTGATAGGGGATGTAGTGATGTCAATAATATTATTATTGATTTTTTGTAAATAGGTTTTCTTGATGACTTTATAAATAAATTAAATAATATAAAAAATTTTTGTTATTTTATATAGAATGAATACTTTTAAAATAATAATTCAAAAAATAATAAATAAAGTCGATACGATTTATGATATTGATCATGAAAATAATTCATTTAATTTTTGGAGTAAAATTTACAAAAATGATGAATTGAAAGACTTGAATTATTCTTACAAATATTTTTATTATATTTTCATGGGTTTGCATGAAAGTAAGTTTGAATTCTTGCACAAAATAGTATCAAATATGTTTCTCAATGAAATTGATAAAGAAAAAATACTTGATATTTTTTTCAAAGTTCAAAAAGTATATAACGCATTTTCAAGATTAGCGCGCGTATACAAATTCAAAAAATCTGACCTGCAAATCAATCATGATTTATATTTAAATCCTATAACAACGCAAAAATATATGACTATATTACAAAATGGCAAAAAATATATGTTTACAGCAACCGATTTAATCAACATTATAAATACCGCATTGTCTCACGCGCCACATTTTTTTGTTGAACCTCTTATTTCTAAAAATCCATACAACAATATGGCATTTGACAAGTCTACTTTGTACAACATATATTTTTTCCTTAAAAAAACCGATTACAAAATGCCAGTATTGATAGAAAATTATTTTTTGGCGAACTTTGATATTACATTGTTCTATTTTGAAAATGAAGCCATTATCAGGGATATAGCAATTCGCAATTTTGTTTTTAAATCCGATGCAAAAATACTATATCCGTCGGTTATCAATATGATACATAAATATGATACAAAAAATACATTAATTATAAGTGAAGATTTTCCGAAAGATAAATTGGTTGATATTATGAGACCTTATTTGCATTTGTATTATAATACAAAATATTCATTGATTTTGAATAAAAAAGAAAATGCATATGCTGAATTGGTATATAAATTCAGGCAATTTATAAAATTCAATCCCAAATTTGGAAGAAAATATATAATGAATAACCCATTTACAAAAAAATCGGATACATCATTTGACGAAAAACATATTAATTTTTATAATATCAAAACGCGCAACTATAAAAATAGTCATTTGTTATTGAATATAGATAGTGACTACAATAACAATTATGATACAGATTCTGATATAGAAGATACGTCATTAAACATAGCTATAAACACATCTGTGTACAGAACACCAATTATCCATCCATTTACCAGTGAGATTCAACGAACTGTCATAACATTTGATACTTCGAATGTACAATTTACTGGCTGGTTTCATGTAACAGATAATGATGAACAAGATGAAAACATACAAAATGATACAAACAATGATAATGAAACAATCATAAGTAGTGTTCATGAAAGTTTAATAGATAGTGATGATGAAATTATTATAGAAGACCATGATGATGATACCAGTGTAGATTAACTAAACGTATAAACTTTGTGATGTTGTAATATATTTCAAAATCATAGGTTCTATTTGATTCAATTTATACAATAATTCCAAATGCTGTATATCTTCGCATATACCTGAAATCTCTTTCACAATAGTTGCAATTTTCAACATTGCCTTTGTAAAATCGCCCACCGAAATACCCTTATCTGCGATTTTAGTTTGTATGAATATTTTGCATTCAGTTTCGTTTGAACAATCACACCATTCAATGGAATCATCAATAATATCAAATATCAGCGCGTCTTCATAATTGATTCCGGTATTTACCTCTGTATTTATCTCTATATTTTGCATATATTGATATTGTTTGTTGATTTCCTTAATGGTTGTTTGTAATAAATCATCTTTCGAATTTGGTACACTCAATCGTTGGTCATTATCAACTTTGACATCAGTAAAACATGAAAACAATCCAATCAATTGTTTTGATGTAAAATGTTGAAAATAATCGGTCGTTAGTAACATCTTTGAAAATACAAGCGGATGTATTTCAGCAATCGATGCCGCTACTTTTCCAAGATGTGTTAATTCATATTCAGATTCAGGTGAATTTTCTACTTGAATTTGGTTGATATATCCATGGTTTGTCAATATATAACAAATACGTCGTATTTGCTCGCTAATATAAGTTTCCAAATACAATTTATGTTCACGTTCAGCAATAAGTTGTCTTTGTAATTCATCATACTCAATTACAGTTTTCATTTCTTTCAAAATATTGCAATATTCATCGGTTATCCGTTGCATTTCTTTTTCGATTTCTCGTTTTTTCTTATTGACACTATTCTTAACCGCATTTTCAAGTTCTAAATATTTGCGACATACTTCATTAGGAGTGTTTAATGTATCCATTACAACCTTTTTGTTGTTCATTTTATCAACTAATTCATCAATTCGTTTTTGACTGTTTTCAATTTCACTTTGTAATTCGTCATATACCATACTTTTACTTGCAAAGGTAACGAAGTTTGCTTTTTCACCGCTACTTTCTGATGCTAATTCGCTGTTCAAAAGATTAAGAATTAAACTGTATGATATACGGAATTTCGACACTAATTTTTGCGGGGTGCCACACAGCATGTTTTTGTATTCAGTCATAATGGGCAAATCAAACAAATTATTACAATGAACTACATGGCCGATAGTATCAATACCTCGTCGTCCAGCTCTACCAGCCATTTGAGTATATTCATGGGATAACAGGTATCGTTCATTACAACCATCAAACTTCATTAATCCTGTAAATATAGCAGTTTTTATAGGACAATCTAACCCAATTGCAAAAGATTCGGTTGCAAATAGTATTTTTATATATTTCTTAGAAATCATTAGCTCGACAATTTCGCGTAATATTGGTATCATACCCGAATGATGGATACCGATACCTTTTTCTAATAAATCGACTAAATCATTATATTCCGGTAATTCTAAATATTCATGAAAATTCGGTAATTTACGTATAATTTGTTCGCATTCGCGTCGTACAATATAAGATACTTTGCTATCATCTTCTAATAAAGGAACGGTTATTTCTTTGGCTGATAATTCAACATGTTTTCTGGAAAATACGAAAGCAATTGCTGGTAACATATTTCTATCTCGGAGAAATAGTGCTAAATTATTCAATACCATTTTTCTTTTATGAATTGCCTTTCTGTCATCAAACATTTTCACCGTTTTTTTCATTTCCAATACACCCGCATCGTTGAACTTTCCATGTTCATTTTGTAATAATATGAGTTTATTGGTACTATCACGTATTTGTTTTTGAAGTTCTTTGTCCTTAATTCCTTTCAAAAACGATTCATTCGTTGTCAAGAAACCGTAATGTGAAAGAGGAACCACACGATGGTTGGTTGATGCTAAATATACTTCTTTATCTGTATATCCGCGCTGGCACCATATGGCAAATCGAACCGGGGCGTCAATTGTAGCGGACAACATCACCATTTGTATATGCGGAGGTAACATCAGTATACATTTTTCCCAAACTTGGCCACGATGTTCGTCATTAATATAATGTACTTCATCAAATATAACGCATGCCAAATCTTCGTGGATATTTATTTGAAATTGCAAACTGGTCGCAGTGTTTTCAGTAAATAATGAGTTCATCAATATTTCCGTAGTCATGATAAGTACATCCGCATCCGGGTTTGTTTTGATATCACCGGTAAATAGACCAAATGAAATGTGTGGATATTTTTGTGTAAATTCATAATATTTTTGGTTGGACAATGCTTTGATAGGACTTGTATAAATCACCTTTTTACCGGTTTTAGACCAATTCTCATTCAATATGCCCCCTTCGGGGGCAGAAATGAATGGATTGTACCGGTTACTTTGCGAATCTTCGATACGAAAAAGTGTTGTAAAATAATTAATCGCAAATTCGGCAGGTAGAGTTTTACCTGAACCGGTATGTGCCGTAACCAAAACGTGATGTCCTTCGACAATTGCTTCGATTGCATATTTTTGAAAATCACTCAGCGGGTATGGATACAGTGCGAAATATTCATCATATTTCGATTCAGTTGAGTAAGGAGTGTTGCAAAGTTTTACCATTTTAAAGTTCAATAATTATAATATCTATACAATAATATTACAATATTCAATTTTTTAGGCAAGTGAATACACATAGAAGAGTTTTTGAATAAAAAAATAAGGAAAGTTTTTATCAATCAAATCATCATAGGGAACTGTTCCAAACCAAACTGCTGTGAAAAACGGAACATAAGATAATGCATCTTGCAAATCCCGTTCGTATTCAGAATATGAATAGGAGACACCATTTTCCATTAATTTTGTATAATAATAATTTTTGAATAATGGAAATAAAATGGGAATTTTTTCTATATCAAAACTTTCGATTAAAAAGAATATTAAATCTTGAACACCTTTTCCAATAGCAATATGTTGCCAATCAATAAAACATGGTTCATGATTTTTATCTGCATCATAAAAAATATTAGGAGATTTAATGTCACCGTGAATAATTGTTGTATTTCCAACTGACAAACGTTTTTGTATTTCATTGAATTCATTTATAATGATTTCTCCTTTTTCCATTTGAGAACTTGATAATATTTTTTCCCATTTTTGTTTAAATAATGGCCATCTTGCATAAACAAAATTGTACCAAGCTGGACAAAAAATAGAATCTGTAGACATTTTTAATTCTGGAAACATATTTTTTAATTTTTTATTCCAAAATTTTGTATGAAATTTAGCCATTTGTTCAATAATATTTAGGGAAATTTCTATTTTTTCATTGTTTAAATTCAAATTTACTTTGTAATTTCCTTGCAAAAACAAATTTTCCAATAAAACTCCAATATTTCTATAATTTTCATTTTTTACCAAAGAAATATATTTAGGAATTTTGATATTTACATACGAAGAAATTCTGTCATAAAAATAATATTCTCTTTCGTATAATTGCAATGCATTTGCCATTTTAGATAAATCAGATACATGATTGTTCTCGATTTTTAAAACCGCATTAATCACTTCTCCATCTATTTTGATAATTCGCACTTGATTTACATCTGCAATAAATCCACCTTTCAACTTATCATTGACAATAATGATATCGGTAATATCAAATGGAAGTGATTCCTTTATACATTTTTTAATATTATCGATTTCTTGATTGTTATATGAGAACAAATCATTAATATCAATATTATTATAATTTGATATACATAAATTTACACCAGTATTTTCAAGTTCATAATTCGTGTATACAGTATTGATACCAATCAAACATTTAGGATTGGAAGATTTAGCACTTAATAATCCGGATTTCGAATCTTCAAAAATAAAACATTTCGAAGATTCCATATTGATTTTTTGCATTGCATACAAATAAGGCATAGGACTTGGCTTTGCTTGTTCAGTTTCACCATTTGCAATAATATAATCAACGTATTTGTAAATACCAATATGTTTTGTAATTTGTTCAGCTACAACTCTATTGCAATTTGTAACAATACAAATTTTATGTCCCACCATGTGTATATTTTGAATAAATTGGAGAACCCCATCAATAACTACAATTTTATCTATATTTTGTAGAAAAATGCAATCTTTTTTTTTAGACAATTCTTCTAAATTGACATTTATATTAGAAAGCAAAGTTTTTGCCACATATTTATCATTATTTCCCTGTATATATTTTTTGAATATTTCATGAGTTAGTGTGATATTATAACCGTCTAATATTTCTTTCCATGTATCGTAATATATATCATCAGTAATAACTAATGTTCCGTCTAAATCAAATAGAAATCCATGCGTATTTTCTGTATACTTTTTTAATTCACTTGGTGTTCCTAATGAAAAAACACATTTTTCGTTTAGTTTTGCTCCAACAAATTTATGCTCGTCTTCCAACATTTTAGAAATTACACATGAAGTATACGGTTCATTATTGAAAAATAGTTTTTCATCCAGGATTATTTTGCAATATTTATGTAATAATGTCATACATGTAAATGCATATGCACCAGTGTTTGCGTTTGTAGAAATTTTATGTTTTTCAGCAATATTTGTGATTGTATTTGTTTCGCTATCTAATGTTATATATGAATATATTGGAGGTTCATTGTATTTTTTAGTATAAAAAACCATATTATCGAGAGAATTTCGGAATATAGTCAGTATATCTTCTGTATAAAATGTATCACAATCAAGTAAAATCGTTTTATTCCAAAATATATCGGTTCTATTGTGGTAATTTTTGAAAATAGATTCAATCCCTAAATAAACCGTTTCCGCTGCACCTTTCGTATCATTTTCCAATTTAATCAAATGAACCGTCGGATATTTTGATTTTATATAAGTCGAGAACCCAAAATCATTTTCGTCTAAATATGGATTATAAATTATAAATAATTGGTAATCTTTTTTTATATTTAAATTATCAATGACAGTTTCAATCATTGTTTTATCAAATACATCGATTAATGCTTTCGGTTTTTTATAACCCTCTTTTACAAAACGTTCTCCTTTACCACCTAACGGAATAATAATATTCATATTATCAATATTATTATTATTTATTTATATTTTTATTTTTCAACGTAAATATTCTTGTAAGTAAAACCATGGGTCTGGGCAACCCGGTTGCCAGGTTACCAATTGACACATTTGTTTATTCAGTAAGTAAACGGAATTTATGATACTTTGGTCTTTACCAATGAATCTGTTGATGGATATAAAATATTCCAACATTTCATAGTATTTTTCATGCCATTTCAATAAAACGTCTTTTCCACCACCAAACATAGTACCGCCAATACGATTTGCGGATTGAAATGAAGGAAGTTTTTCTAGACGATTACATTGCCATTCATCATGTGTAAATGATTGCACCAATAAAAGTAGGACCTTTCTTTTATCTATGTTTTTAATTTTTTGAGGATTTGGCCAATTGATGTATTCTGTATTGGGTCTGCGGAAACAACCAATGTCTACCCATAGAAAATATTCGGTTTTGAATGGGTCCAATTCGATTGCTCTTTTCATAAAGTTGGATTTTTCACTCCATATCATATACAAAAACATATTATGTCCCACATGTTGTTCTTTATCCATTTTGTAATGTTCTAAAAAGTGATTTGCATATTTGTATGAGTAAAATTCTTTGAAATTGGTAATAATAATCCGGGTTTTATCATGTTTACCAGTACGTAAAGTATATATAATTTCTTCCGATTTTTCATCGCAAAATATCACCATCGGAGTATCAATCATTAACATATTTTTCATCCATTCAACATATTGTAAATGAGATGCCTTTGATTGATTTAATTGAAAATAGGATGTAACGATTGTTGTCATAATAAATATTTATTTATCATATTTTTATATTGTATTATGAAATTTACTAAATTTATATATTGTACCACAAAATAATTTTGTCATTAATGTCTTCGTTTATTTTTTTTATTTATCTTCATTTTTTTAGTTTTTCTTTTTTTTAATTTATTTTTTATAGTTTTTTTATTTGTACCTCCAAATTTTTTTTTTAGACTCTCCATATGTTGTTTTAATTTCGCTGTACGGTTGTTTAGATTCATAATTTCATCATTAAAAATTTCATCATGTGTAACATCCATACTATTTTCATCTTTATTATTATTATTATTATTATTATCTTTCTCGTTATCTATTACTTTTAAATGTAAATACAGTCTCGTCATTACTAAATCAATTATTTCATTGTATGTTTTCCATGGTTCTTCTTCAACCAATATTCTTAAACTCGTATCGTCTGCTTTATGAAAACCTGGGTTAGGTACAAAACCTGCAAATTTGTCATAAAACATGACTTCTTTTAAAAATTTTTTTTCTTCATTCGTGACATGTTGTTTTTCTTCCAATTCTTCTAAAAAAACTTCATTTATTCCTATTAAATAATTAATACTGCTTTTCACAGTGTCATTTTTTTGCTGTTCATTGGAATAATTTTGTTTTTCATTATACTGTTGTATCATATTACGTTGACGTTGAAAAGTGTCAGGGCGTTTGATATAGCCGTTTTCAAAGAAATTAACTAATTTTTTTAAAAATCCACTATCTTTATAATGAAAATTGTCTAATGTGATTCCCTTTAATCCTTTTTCTTCAAACATTTCTATAATACGTTGTTTTTCAAGGTCTGCTCCTATTGGAATAACTGCTCTTTTTTGATAAACTGTTTCTGATGAAACTTCTTTTGGTGAACTCATGTTATATATTATATTTATAAATTTTTTTCATTGTATTATATGAATTTTCTAAAATGAATTATACAACTTTTTAATTTATCTAAATAATATCTATCTTGTAAAATAAACAAAAATAGAAACAAATACTTCTTATTGTTTTTCCATATAATGTTCTCCCTTCTCGCCGCATTTTTCATTATCAAATCTGGATTCAACAACATTACTATACGTAATAGTACCAGTTATTATATTTTTTATACCGAATTTCCGGCATAAATGTTCTTTTACATTATTTGTGATTTTTTCTTTATAAAAAATACAGGAAGAGCATGTGGGTAAATTATTGTAGCGGATGATTTGCTTTGCTGCATGTATCAATTGATTTGCAGTTGACATATACATTGAAGTGATAAAATATTTTTATATAGATTTGTGTATAAATGTATTCATTTCAATAAATATAAATATATATTTGCATATATTGTAATTATGGTAAATGTTTATTTAATAGGTCCAGGTTTAAAGCCAATACCTCCAACTGGATGGGGTGCGGTCGAAGCAGTAATATGGGATTATCATGAAAATTTGATTAAACGTGGAATTAAATCAACAATTATAAATGAGCCAAATTTACAACAAGTCATCACTTTATGTAATAATACTATGCCGGATGTAATACATATTATGTATGATGATTATATAGTAATAGCACCTTATTTAAAATGTACACGCATATTGTATACAAGTCATTATGCATATATTACACATCCACATTTTGCAACTCAATATTCATATTACTACAATAATTTTTTTAAAAAAGTAATTGGATATCAGAATAGAGTAACTTTGAATGTAATAAGCAATGATATAAAAGATGTATATAGAAAATGTGGATTTGATAAAAGAATCAATGTTATTTGTAATGGTGCACGTGAAGATTTATTTGATTTTACAATAAATCCGACATATCCAAATAAAAGCGTATACATCGCAAAAATAGAAAAACGCAAAGGACAATATAAATATCAAAATTTACCTGGAATTGATTTTATTGGTAATTATCAGGATTCAGATTTTGACATAAACAATGAAAACTATCTTGGAGAATGGGATAAACAAACCTTGTATAAAAATCTTACCAATTATGGGAATTTGGTATTATTATCCGAGGGCGAAGCCGACCCGCTTGTCGTTAAAGAGGGTTTGATAGCAGGATTAGGCGTTGTAGTAAGTGAATGTGCATCCGCAAATTTAGATTTATCAAAACCGTTTATAACTGTTATACCGAATGATAAGTTGAATGATTTGCAATTTGTATATCGCAAAATTATAGAGAATCGATTGATATGTATTGAAATGCGCCAAGAAATTCATCAGTATGCTATGGATAATTTTGCATGGGGTAAAATTATTGAAAAATATATAGAAACTTGTTTATAAATTTTAAGAAAAAATAATATAAAAATCAATTATATATATTTGTATATAAATGTCATCCCAAAATAACGACGGTATTGAATATACAATTCAAGAAAATGATAAATCAGAAGTACCAGTAGAACAACCGATTCCAAAAGGAAATGGTTTAAATGATTTACCCCCAGAGGTTCGTAGTCAATTACCAGAATCATTCGGACAAAAAGTTGAATATTCAGATGCATATATTGATTTTTTGAAAAAACACAAGGCATCTAAGGAAACTACATCAAACAGTGGGGGATTCAATGGTCATCCAAAAGATTATTTAGAATTTCTGGCAAAACAGAATAAATAAATTTTGTATTGAGTGTTATGTAAAATATGTAAATATTATATATAATGAATGTTGTAAAAAGAATATTGAATAGAACAAGTAAAATTTTCAATACGAAAAAAACAAATCAAAGTGAAAATAACAGTGAAACAACTAGTAATAGTAGTAAAAAAAGTAGTAGTAGTAGTAGCAAAAAAAGTAGTAGTAGTAGTAGTAGCAAAAAAAGTAGTAGTAGTAGTAGCAAAAAAAGTAGTAGTAGTAGAAAATCAAATAAAACAGAAAAAATAGACAAATCAAAAATCAAAAAACTTCTGTCTGCAAATATTCAAAATAGAAGTGAAAATTTAGGAAAAATGTTGGAAGTTACTTGTAAGAATCCGGATAATTGTATAGCATTAGGGTATTATGGTGATGTTATAAAACGTTATTTTGATAACTTTCAAAATTTGGATTTTATTGATAATACTTCTTTGAAAAGAATAGGAAGAGAATCCAAAAATGGTTTCATCATTGAAGTACCATTCAAAAAAAATAATTTTACTGCTTATACTGCTTTAAAATGTAGTAGCGATGAAGATTCCGATAATTTATTATATGAATATTATGTTGGAAAATATTTTATCAATAAATACGCAAAAATGTACCCATGTTTTGTTGAAACGTATGACCTGTATGAGTTCAAATCATTAGCATTATATGAAAATATGAAAATAAAAGCAAATTCTGATGATTTTTCGAATACCAATTTTAAATATTTCATAGAAAAGGTTTATATTGACGACAATGAAGATTTGGAAGATATTTTTGATTATTCGTGTTTACGAAACAAATTATTATGTGTTTTGATACAACATTTTGACAAATTCGTTTCTTTTCATGATGCTCTTAAAAATTTTTTCGATAAAATAAGATATGATATTTATAACATGATCTATCAAGTATATTTTGCGTTGGCTATGCTTGGTAATAATTATACTCATTATGATTTACATGCAAATAATGTATTTTTGTACAAACCATTCAACGGTAATAAATGTATTTTGATGAGATATCATCATAACGGAAAAGTATTTGAATTCAAAAGTGAGTATATTATGAAGATTATTGATTATGGAAGAAACTATTTTAATAACGGAAAAACAAACACTAAAGAAATTATGGAAAAAATTTGTAAACAGAAACATTGTCAACCTAGATGTGGTGAAACAAAAGGATATAACTACGTCCAAGGAAATATTATGGACCCAAATTTCAATTTTCATTGGATAAATCCAATAGTTTCGAATGTTTCACATGATTTGAAATTTGCAGATTATGTCAAAAAAATATTGAATAAATATGATTTTATAAAAAATGTATATTATGAAACAGAACATGGAACCCCAGAAAATACATTTGGTGATGAAAAAGATATCAGAAGTATTTTCAATTTATTAGATGCAATGGAATTGAAATTGAATGATTTTAATTATCACAAAAATCAAGTAAAATATGCAAATTGGACTGTTGCCGCGGAAATGGATGTTTATGATGATGGAAGAGAATATACATTCAATGTATTACCAGTTCCATAGTTTACAAATAAAGTTGTTATATATTTGAAACTACTATTATAAATATAATGAATATATTTATAATTTATTGAATCGAAACAAATACATAAAAAATATTTAATACAATTATTATAGGTCGTATGAAAATAGCGCTTATTGGTCCAGGTATTATGCCAATACCGCCACCAGGTTGGGGTGCGGTTGAAATATTGATATGGGATTATTACAACGAATTATACAAATTAGGTCATGACGTTACTATCATAAATACGAAAAATATGATCGAAATTGTGAACACTGTCAACAATGGTAAATTTGATTTTGTTCATTTACATTATGACGTATTTTATAGTATTTTACATCATTTGAAATGTCCTAAAATCGCAATTACAAGTCATTATCCGTACATTGACCAAATAAATAAACATATAAATGATGGATATAACCGCATTTTTTCATTTTTAACAAATCAAGACCAGTTTTATAATTTTGTTTTAGCAGATAAAGATGTAAATGCATTTTTATTGTATGGCGCAAATGATTCATATATTCGTAAAATAAAAAATGGAATAAATAGTTCTCTTTTCAAATTTTCCTTTTTTCCAAAATTAGACAAAACGATTTATTTAGGAAAAATAACACCCCGAAAAAACCAATCCAAATTCCAGAATATAGAAAGTATTGATTTTGTCGGAAACAATGCCGACCCGAATTTCAAAATATGGATGCCGAATTATTTAGGCGAATGGTCGAGAAATAAAATACACGAACATTTAACGGATTATACGAATTTACTGTTAATAAGCGAGGGCGAAGCAGACCCTCTTGTCGTAAAAGAAGCGTTGATAGCTGGTTTAGGAATAGTAGTGAACAAATCGTCAGCCGAAAATTTAGATGAAACATTGGATTTTATTACCATCATAGAAGATAATAAAATAGATGATTTAGAATATATAAAACAAAAATTAATTGAAAATAAACAAATATCTGGTTCACAACGAAAAACTATTCACGAATATGGTATATCTCAATTTGATATTAGTATAGAAGTTAAAAAATATATGGAAATCGTAGAAAATCTATAAATATGTCACTGTTCCACCACATCCACCGGTTGTTGGTTCTATATTGAATACAGGACAGTTTAGGACATTCTCATTTGGTAAACTATCAATTTTATCTTTGTAAAGAATTTCAATATAATCATTTTCATATTTAGCATATTCATCTCGATAAAAACAACGTTTATTAAAAATGAAATTAAACATTTCTATGTGACATCCAACAATTTGGCAGCTCAATGCTCTATTTTGTCGCAATGCTTGAATTTTAGATAAATCCTGTTTTTTCAAATAGTTTTCAAATTCTGGAATATAAAATCTACCTGTAACTTTAATAATAAAATTACATGCAGATTGCATAATGAGTTTAGATTGGTGTTTTGCATAATATATTGAAAAAACTTCATGAGTCCCTTTTGAATGATTATCTTTCAAATAGGCCGCTTCTTGTAAAGTTGTTTCGTTGTACAAAACCATTTCAAACCGTTCTTTAAACATTTCTTTTTCAAATTCCAATTCGGGAAATTCATATCCAGAATTTTCAACAACAACAATGTTTAGCGTTGTTTCGTACAACCATTTTTTAATAGATTTTATATAAGTATCAACTCTTTCTTCTGAATCAGATTGTCCACCAGGTATACGTTCTACTATTTTAGATTGACGATTTACTGTACATGTTAATATTATAGCAACTTTATTATCATAATTTTTATTTGGGTCAACGTTTACGACAGGGTCAACGTTTACGACAGGGTCAACGTTTACGACAGGGTCAACGTTTACGACAGGGTCAACGTTTATATTTTTTTCAGTATTTGTAAAAGGACTTTGTAAATTTGATGGTTGAATCGTAGATTGAAGATGCGTTGTCTGTAAATAATCGTTTATAACATGATTCCATCTTTCCAATGTTTCTTTTTCATGTAATTTAGCATAATTCAAAATAGTTTTGGTTTTTTCTTGATAATTCGTATTTTTTATTTTTAATTTTAAATCATTCCATGAATCGAAATATACCATCAAATCTCTATGTTCCGCTGCGTACCATTCAGATACTTGTAATAATTCAGGATGATCAATATGAAATGGCGGTTGAAACCAATATTTTCCCTGCTTAAATAATTCAATTAAAAATCGTTCACTTGGTATAAACGTTACTAACCCTAATTGCAGCCTTTCAAAAAATGCAATAGTTGACCATGCATATGGAATGCATATAATACCTTTATAGCCTAATAATTCAGAAATATGGTCTTTGAATTTCTCACATTTATTTTCAATACCTAACGATTCTAATTTTTCTGATAAATTCAATAAAACGGTTTCATTTTGATAAGGTGGTACATAAAAGACATTAGCTTCATCATGAGAATATGTTTTATACATGAACTCGGAAATTTTATTTTTCCCCAATGGTTTAATAACAAAATTACCAATATCTACGTTTTTTACATTTACTGAATAAATGTTCTCGATAAATGTATTACCAAAAATATATACATTTTTTCTATCTTTTATTGAACGTAATAAACTGTAAAATTCAGGGTCTAAAAATTCAGGTTGAATAGCATAATCAAATCGATTACAAACCCAAATAATCAATAATTTTGACCAATTATTTTGTAAGAATGTACGAGATGTAGGACATGTATCCGATGTTATGATACCATCAAATGTGTTAAAATAATCTTTGTATTTTTCCCAACAATCTTGTGCGCGTTTATGTGTAACTTCATACATTTTCGTTTGTACATATGGAGTGCTATTCGGGTCAGTAATTCCATCGTCAAATTTCATAGCTGTAATTTCATGACCTAATCTTTTAAAAACATATTCTATATCTAATTCACATCCAAGATGGAAAGTTAAATGAAGTAATTTCATTTTTATAAATATAAAATTAATCTTTATATTTATAACTTTTTTATATAAATTGCATTTTTGGTTTTATGTATTTTTGGTTTTATGTATTTTTGGTTTTATGTATTTTTGGTTTTATGTATTTTTGTTTTTTTCTTCTTCTTTTTTTTTTATTAAGTATTTTAAATTATCAGGTAATGGAATTTTGTACCAAACTTTATATTGATGTTGAACAATAATATCGGTATTTAATCCATTATAGCTATCATAATGACCTTGATATGGACCAATCGAACCACCAGACAATGTAATCACAACTGAAAATAAAAAATCCTGTCCAATATTTGATGGAAAATCATAATATAACCAATTTTCAATAATATCGTGAATTAATTCTGTATTTTTCATACATTCAATAAAAAATTTCTTATTAAAAACACTTCCACCATGCCCAGTAAAATTATATTTTTTATTAGTATCTAAATTGTATTTTTCTTGTAATCGTTGTATTGATTCATCGGATATACGATTTGGGCAAAACCCGTTCAAATCATATAGAAATGCATCGGAGATTGGTTTATTTATAGACACATCATCTTCTAACCACATTACATATTCTTCGTTACATAGTTCAAATGCATTTACTATTCGTTCGATTAATTTGAATGAATTTTCAAATTTATCTGAATCATTAAGGTTGTTATATGTGAGTAGAATATTTTCATTTGAATGAATATATACGCATTTGAAATATTTAGCCATTTCAGTATAATCATATCCATTATCTGATAGGAGAACAACTGTATTATCTGGATAAAATTTACGAAAAGATTCTAAACATTTATATGTAGCATATGGATTTTTATAGCATTGTAAATATCCACCAAACTCTTGTGGGTTCATTATTAATAATGATAGACAAAAAGTATTTATATACAAATTCGGAAAAATATTTTTACATTTGATTTATTGTATTTAGTTTGTGTCTCCAATATTCAAATAATAATTTATCATAACAAAAATCTTTTTGCAAAAATTCAGCATATTTTTCATTCAAAAAATATTCGCTAATAATTTCATAATTACTTACAAATAAAATAGGTAAATCATCGAATTGTTCATGTCCACTATATTTTTCGACTATTGGAATTGAACCTAAACAAATTGCGTCCCATAAACGATATGTATCTATACCACACCCGCGTGGACATAATGTAAATTTACTCATAGAAATCATGTTATAAAAATGTTCATTTGACATATTATTTCTACCATCCATTTGTATGTTTTCTTGTAAAACAAATGGTTTATCTTGTAATATTTTTAATAAATATTTTCGAGGATTACCGAACCATCTATCCACACTGATGCCAAAATTTGCATAACATAGTATTGATTTATTATTCATTTTTAAATGATAATGATTGAATTTATTAAATATTCCTATTGGTATATTTACAATATTAGGATGATTTATTGATAATGCATGTGTTACAACTGATATATTATTTTTTTCTATTATATATAACAATTCCATTTCTATTTTTTCATTATATGCAATACTGATATAATTCGTCGGTAGTGTATTTGTAGTAAAATATTTATCATAAGAGTATGGTTTTTTTGGTGGTGGAAAATCAACGTCTGGGCTATTGATGATAACAATTTTATTAGTTATATTTGAAAATATATCACATATATTGTTATTTTGTAACATGTCTTCTGACATATCAATGTATACATATTTTTCGTTGTTGTTTTTTAAATAATGAACCAACTTTGTATATTTATCAAGGGTAATTACATTTGAATTACTCAATATATTACTATTAATATATTCATGAATTTTCATATATTATATATTTTATATATGATATATATTTATATAAATATAAATTTATTTTATTTTATTTTTCCAGAACAGCAAGTAAGTCCTGAATACGATTCAAAAATGTGTGTTTTTCACGGACGATTTTCATTTGTTCTTTTATCAAATCATAATTATCTAACTCGTTGAGTGCATCGTAAAATAACATGGTCTCGTTGTCATTATAAATCACTTTTTTTTCTAATAATTCAAATGCATGCTTTGAATTTGTAATACCCAGATGTCCATAACTAATGGATTTCAATAATCTACATGCAATATATCCAATTTGTTTGTGACATGTACCGGTTTCACCTAATGCTATTTTTCTTGGGTCACCTGAAGTACGAAAATCTGGCGACATATAGGAACGCATTGTATATTCTTGAACAACATGGAATGGTAATGGATTTTGCCAAGGGTCATTTGTTTTAAAATCGATACCATTCTTTTTACACTCTTCATAAAATAATGCAATTTCTCGCGTATTATATTGATTTGCACTACCAAACCAATATATTTTTTCTTCTTTTGGTTTGTATATATTTTCCTCCAAGATTTCATGCGGTAATAAATCGGTTGCCCAACATGTGTATATGCATTCATACTCCATTGGTATAGGATTGTAGTGATGTTTTGCTAAACCTCCATTATCATGGAGGTTTTCATAATATGTACAATTACTTATTTTTTTGCATTTATTTTTGTCTAGCGTGTAATTGTAATTACAATCTTTTATTCCATCCACCAAATATCGTATTTCTATGAATCGTTTCACTTTATTTATATATTTTTCAGGTTCTATTGCAATATGTACAAAATAAATAGAAGTAGAAACAATGGGAATATTATCAGACGCATATCCTTCTGTTATGAATAAACAATCATTGAAATCAAAATCCGATGGATAATTTGTATCGTCAAACCAATATGTATCATAACCTAAATGTTTGAAACCTTTGAACCATCCATAATGTATATAACTATGAGTGTGTGTATGTAATGGAAACCCCCAAATAATTACTTTTGAAAACATTATATCTTACAAAAATATAAAAATATAAATCAAGTAAACTTTATATTTTTATTCAATAAATTTGATTTACATCGGTGGTACTTTCAGGTGTAACATAATCTACATTGAATCGCGATAACCCATTTCGTGATTGCGAATAATCCATTGGAAAATCGCAATGACTAATTTCTATTCCATGTTTTTTAATAAACAATGTCATAAAATATTCATTTTGCATAAACGGATGATTTGGTTTTATATGTTTCTTATATAATTCAACTGCCTCATCGTGGAATTTCGCAAAAATATCCATAACAGATGACGATGTCATAATGATTTGTTCATAAATTGATTCGAATGACATTTCTCGGGCAATTATTATATCCGGTATTTTTTGAACAATACTCATTGGTTTAAAAATATTAATATCAAGTCTGGTAATAATAACATTATCATATTTGAAACCATTTTCTTCTTCAAATTTTTTTTTCATTTCAATAACCTGTTTTCTTGAAAACGATTGACTACGAATTGTATTATATGCCATCATAATATGTTCTTTTATTGGATTTCCTTCGCCAAAAAAATCATGTGTTGTTTTTTTAGATATTTCAGCGAATTCATTATTATCATGATAATCGTTTCTATTTTCTTCTATCAAACATTTTTTTGGTTTGAAAATTTGAAATAATTTACTTGGCGGGGTAAAATGAACAGCTTTTTTTTTATGATATTTTGTATATGACTCATTTAAAATTGGCGATAGTTTCTCTAAAAATTCATTACTATAATAATAATGATGCATAAATACGTCAGCATTGTTAGGTTTTACAATACTATCGTATATGTTTTGCCAAATTTTATCCCCACCACGTATTTCTCCAAAAAATAATACAGCTGTTTTCATATAGTAATATATAACAAACTGTTTTTATTTGGTTTTTTATATATTTATTGGAAATTTAAGACAATATTTTCATTAAAAACATATCATGTGTCGGATGTTCGCATAAAGCAAATAATAATTTATTATATTGATTTTTATTCCAAAGTAATACCAATGCTACCGATTCATCATTTACATTGTTATTATTAAGCATATCTTCTACAAATATATTTTCCATTTTTTCTGCAATAATTTGAAGAACTTCTGAATCTCCGCCACATATTCTATTATATAATAATTTTTCTGATTTCCATACAAAATCACCATCAATATTGTATTTGTATAAATTGTTATTTTGTGTAAAAAATATTTTTTTTTGTGATTTTACTCTATTTATTCCTATTTTACTTGGAAATTGTGCCGAAAGAACCATATTATCAAGATATTCAGAAGAAGATGCACCTAACCAAAAAAACATTATACTTTGAAAAGGATTTGATTCTGCTGCCATATTCATGTATTTGTATTTTGAATATTGTAATATGTTGTATTCTGGTGATGTACATTCAATACGGGTAGGATTTTCTATTTTATTTTTATAATAATCACTTTCTATTGTTTCTTTAATTCTGTCATAATATTTGTAATAATATGAATCTTTGAAATCGATGACTTTGATTTCGATTGGATATTGTTGAGGACGATTTTGTAAAATAAAATCTTTGTGTTTTTCCTCTGTAACTACATATAAATTACAATTCAATTGCAACATTTTTTGTATCCATTGTCCATCACCAAAATTTACGTCAAAACAAGCAGTTACAATAGTAATTGTAGGTTCCATTAATATATATAGATATAGCTACATATTTATATTATCATAAAGATAATAATTTAAATAATATTAAATGATAATAGGGAGAATTTTGTGTTAAAAAAAATAGTTCGGGATGTTTTTTCCAAACAATTGCCAACGCTAATTGTTCATTGTTTACGTTATTGTTTGCAAACATTATATTTATTACTACATCTTCTACGTATTCTGATATTTTATTTACAACAGTTACGTCGCCACCAAATATTCCTCCTGATAGTAAATTATCCGATTTCCAAATAAAATTGTCGTCTATTGGAAAATATTCTAAATCCTGTCGTTTTTGAATAATAAATTTATTGGGATTGTTATTCAAATATGTGATTACATTTTGACTTGGATATGGTTTTGAAATATCAACATCCAAAAAGAAACGAGAACATCCTGCATCCATCCAAAAGAAATAATCGCTTTTGAATGGATTCGAATCTATTGCTAATTTCAAGTAATGAAATTTAGAATATTGAATTATATTATATTCCGGTAATACACATTCAACACGTTTTGGGTCTTTGATTTTATTTTTATAATAATCATTTTCTAATATTTCTTTCATTTTGTCATAATACCTGTAATAATAAGAATCTTTGAAATCTATTATTTTTATTTCCATGGGATATTGTTTAGGGCGATTTTCTACGAAAAAATCTTTGAATTTTTCTTCGGTTACGACATACAAATTACAATTCAATTGAAGTGTTTTCTGTATCCATTCTTTGTATTCAGATATTTTTCTACCATCGCCTCTGGTTTCACGATTTATATCAAAAAAAGCGGTTACTATCGTTACTTGATTTTGCATAGTATTATGGAATTGTAATAAATAATATTTATATTTTTTTTAAACTTATAATATATAGAAGTATATTATATTTAGCAAAATGGATATTCAAAATAATTCAGGTATATATGGTATTCCCAATGGAATATATTATGGACAATTTGAACGAACTGATGAATTAAATGAACGTATGTATGATAGATTTTTTCCCGACCAACCATTACAAGCCAATTTCGACCCACGTCCAGTTCCTACAAAATATGCTTTGTTTCCTATTATTGATAGACGTGCTATTCCAAATGAAAAAATAGCACCTCAATCCAAGTTCAACATTGAACAAAATTTCAATCCTGGAAATTCTCGCGCGCCACCACAGGGATTCTTGTCCAATGTTGATATTGAAACCAATCTTCGTAATCAATATTTTGCATTACAACATGGCGCTGACCAAGGTGTATATGTTCCATCATCCAATAGTGATTTATACAAAACTACTGTTGTTTCCAAACCAAGTGTTCAACCTCATCCGGATTTGTTCTCAAAACCACAACTTGTAGGTAGAACATATACAAATGTAGAAGACAATGGAATTGGAAAAGATAGATTCTTCAATCATACAAGAACCCAATTACGAAACATGTAAGTCAAATATATATTTAGCATGTTTTTCATTTTTATAAAAAGTATTCACAAAAGTATAATATTATATAATATATAATATCATGTTTTCCAATCTATATTCACTATTGACAACCAAAAATCCGAATAAAATGTGGTTGCGAATATTAGTTATGTTATTGATTGTTATATTGGGTATCACGTTATACAAACAATTTTATTGTTCTCAATTTGGTAAAGAAGGATTTGAACAGAAAGATAAATTTATATTGAAGCGTGATGAATATGTATACGATAATTTTTATGCAGAAATATATGATAAATTACATAAACCAGAGAACCAAGTTGATTATTTATTGAATTTCATTGATTCTAATAGTCAATGTTCAAAAGAAAGTGTATTTTTAGATGTTGGCAGTGGTACCGGTGATTTAGTTCAAAAATTGAAATCCAAAGGATATAATGTATATGGTATTGACAAATCAAAAGCTATGGTGGACAAATCAGAAGAAAAATATCCAGAAAATCATTGTCAATGCATGAATGCATGTGACCCATTAGCATTTGAAAAAAGTACATTTTCACATGTATTGTGTGTAAATAAAACAATATATGAAATGGAAAACAAATCCATGTTTTTCAATAATTGTTATTTTTGGATGAAGCCCGGAGGATATTTAATCATTCATTTAGTAGAACCTTCCAAATTTGATGCAACTGTTTCTGCTGGAAAATCATACATATCAAATCCTCAAAGTTATTCAAAAACCCGAATAACCGATACCTACATTGATTTCATCGATTTTAATTACAGGGCAAAATATGATTTCAAAAATGATAATATTGTCATTGTAAAAGAAACATTTACAGATGCGGCTACAAATAATATACGACAAAATGAGCTTACTATGTATATGGAGCCAATTGAGAACATATTGAAAATTGCAAAGACAAATGGATTTATTGTTCAAGGCAAAGCTAATATGAAATCAATGAATGGTGATGAAAACCAATTTTTGTATATATTGGAGCGAACATTGTAAATTCTGCAATGAAAAATGTGTAAAAAACATGTGATTTTTTTGTACATTTTGTATAGGTTCTCATGTTTTACAATTTTAATTTTATGATTTTTTATGGATATTTATATAGATTTTTGTATTATTTACAACATCAGTTTTACCGGGGTATCAGTTATTTAGGAAATTATATCATATATGAACCATTATCTAATATTCATCCCCGATGGTTTTTGTTTGGATTCATTAGTTGCATTCTCTTTATTTATTTCTATATAAAAATTCGATATCCGTTTTGGAATACGCAACCTGTATATCATTCTTATGATTTTTGGAGAAAATGGACAAGTTCTCCATTTATTATTCAAAAAAACTTTCCAATGAAAACAAAATTCTGTAATTTCGAGAACATCCAAACATATGATTATTTAGATTTGCAGGATTCGCAAATGGAACCAGTAATCGATTTATTAGTATCACACTATATACCATCTGACCAAGTCCTATTCACAGTTACTAAAAAACATATGAACGAATATTTTACTGGACAGAACCATTCGTCATTGTTCTCGATATATTATGAAAAACATTACAATTATGGAGAACCTGAAAAAGAAAAACAATTAATATACACCAATGTTCCGATTGGACTAATGACATCGCGTTCTATTTCTATATTTGTTCTCAATAAGTCGGGTGGATGTATAAAATATCCATGCTATTTTTGGGATTATTTATGTGTAAAACGAGAACTTAAACACAAAAAATTAAGCAGAAATATTATTCAAACACATGAATATAATCAGCGAATCAAAAATCCGGGGGTTCTCATCAGTTTATTCAAAAAAGAGGGCGAACTTTCACGTGGAATTGTTCCAATCGCGAAATATACATCGTATACTTTTCAAATACCTACTATGAAATTTGATAAATTACCAGAACATTGCGTGATGGTTCAAATTAACAAAACAAATTTTGGAGATTTCATCGATTTTTTATATATTTTTTTGAAAACTAGCAAGGTCTTCAAATTTGCAGGAATACCTGATATCGGCTCTCTAAAAAAAATGATTGATAGTAGTAATATGTATGTATATTTATTGAAAAAACGGGAACATGTTCTCGGGATGTATGCCTTCAAAGATGCAAAAGTACAATATGAAAATGATGATGGGTCTGCAATTCAATGTATAGGTTCCATTTTGAATTGTAGTAATATACGATTGTTTTATTTGGGATTCCTGCATAGTTTACAAATGATAACTTGGAAAACACATTATAAAATAGTATTGTTTGAGAACATTGCACATAATAGTTATATTTGGGAGTTTTTGAGAACTACGAATAAAGAAATCATGGAACAAAATAATGCATATTATTTGTACAATTTTGTAGTACCGGGTTCTCCATATTTAGCGAAAGATTGTTTGTTTTTAGTTTGATTTTCATTGTGGAGAAGTTTATTTCATACATTGGCATGCAATAAACCGTTTGTTTTATTTTAGTGCTTGGATTTTCTTGATTTCTTGGATTTTCTTTGTTTGCTGTTCTTCTTCTTGGAACCACCTTTGTGCTGTGATTTTTTATGTTTACCACCCCTTGGTGTTGAATATTGTGAATTTGGTGAAGGTGGCGCGGTTGAATTTCGTGAAGATGGCGTGGTTGAATTTTGTGAATTTGGTGACGATGAGAGTGGGGTGGTTGATATATTTGAATTATTTGAATTATTTGAATTATTTGAATTATTTGAATTATTTGAATTATTTTCACTAGGCGCTATACGTGTGTCTCTTTTTGTAAATAAACTATTCAAAATTGATGATAATGACCAACCACTACTATTATTAGTATTAGAACTCATATTATATAATAATACCTATATATTCTTTCGAATAAATATTTATCGAACATATTTTCCTGCACGCACAAAAGAATCTACAATATAAATCATGAATACGCCTAAAAATGTATAAAGAACAAATTCTTCCATAACATTGTTGGTTTTTTCACTTTGTTGCTCTTCCAATAAATGTATCATATAGTTAATTTTCTCTAAAAGTTTATCATTTGGGTCACCATTACCGAGTCCCATTTTTGCATAATAAGGAATATTGGAAGGTTGATAACTGGTATTATAACTACTCAATTTTCCTAAATTACTATCATTCGCCGAATAATTGATAGAATTTGCAGGATTCCCATTTTTTGGTAAATTGGGAAGGGAAACTTGATACGGATTATTTGGCATCAAATCAATTGGATTCAATTCACCATGTATCCCTCGACCTTCATTTTGAGGACTCTGTTTTTTATCGTTCAACCCAGGATTTGGCATAGGATTGAAATTGGCTAAATAATGTCCGTCATTATCAGCATTCAACGAAGTCATTTTATTAATCAAATCACTTACTTGGTTATTTCTGTTATCATTGTATATTTGAACATCATCTACCGACGGAGGTAATTGTTCTTTCAATTCAGGTTCTTCATTAATATATTCATCTGGTTCTCCCATACCATTCATATAAGGTCTCGTTTTGATAGTTTTTCTCATTGTCGATGGTCTTTTTTTATTTTCTGTATTTCCATTTGTCCACGGTGAAGCCGACATTAATAACGACATTTTTATTATTAAATACTTAAAAAATCAGTAGAAATTTATTTAAACCACTTTCAACATAAAAACATTATTATTTTCATTTTCATTTTCAAATTATCTCTAAATTTTATTTATAATGAAAAATACATAAAATTGAACTACTTTTTTATGAAAACAAATATTGTATCTAAACCAATACCAACAATATCAATATTTATGTGAAAATGAGAAACTGTTCATTTTGCAATTTACCAGGACACGACATCCGTACATGCAATCATGTGAGTATTCAAGAAAACATTCAAGAACTTGAACATACGATTCGTCATTTAGATGATGAACTTGAAATTGAGAGATATTTGAAATCCAGACATTTGAAACTGTTACGTGTAATATGCATTCCATTTGGGATAGCAATGACTCTGAAAAAAAAGTTTTATGTAGATTTATTGAAAAAATATTATGTAGTTTATAAAAATATTCAAACAACTACCGATATAACTGTGGAATCGAGTGAAACGGACATCAGAGAATATACTTGCAACTATATTAAACATTATTTGACTTTTATTGTTGACCAAAATTTACCAACATACGCAACCTTACGATTCATTGAAAACATAAATAATGATTTATGGAGACTTTATCGTTTGGAATTCAGTCAACCATTTGACGTATTTTTGGGAAATATTTGGATGAAAAGTATATTTATGTTAATGGACCCAGTTATTGCAGTCATGCTTACTAACAATCATGTGATATTCAACATAATCAGTCGAATTACAATGCCTTTCTTGGATTTCGAATCTGAACCCGAATGGAAGATGGATATACACCCGATTATGTTATGCACTGAACAATCACATGAATTGGAAGAACAACAAGAATGTCCTATTTGCCTTACTGACCAGAAGAAGTTTGATATACTTATTACCAATTGCAATCATTCATTCTGCAAGGATTGTGTTATGAAAAGTATTTCCATATCTAAAAATGCCCGTAAACCATTATCATGTGCATTATGCAGAGCTGACATAAAGGCTCTTGAAACAAAAAATGTCGAAGAATATAATAATTTATGTAGTATATTAGAATAGATAGTTAGTTTTGTATTTGTAGTTTTATATTTGTAGTTTTATATTTTGTATTTTGTAATTTTAATCAAAGTTTATTCCCTTTTTTTATGCAAAAAATATATTGAAAATATATAATGAAAGATATTATTGTAAAATTATTACCGATAATATTGGTATCTATATTATTTTTATATAAAGAAGACACAATAGAATTTAGTCATACTATTTTAGGAAGATTAATCGCTGTATCCATTATTTTGTTTTATATTTCATATAATATTTTGTATGGATTATTAGCATGTTTATTAATCATATTATATTACCAATTTGATTTTGTTGAAGAACGCAGTAATTTGAAAATCAACATGGTTCATTTAGAAGGATTTCAAGAGGGCGCAGGGCCATTTGACAATTTAATGGTTGAAATTGATAAAAAAGTTCAAGATAAAATAAGTATTTATGATACACAACTTAAAACTATCAAAGATGATATTACAGCTCTCAAAAGTAATGATTATGATACACAAATAAAAAATATCAAATCGGATGTTACAAATGCCAAGACAGACCTATCTGATTTCAAAACCGATATATCTAATATAAAATCAGATGTAAGTGGTATCAAATCAGATATAAGTACTATAAAAGCTGAAAATGCAAATAATAAATCAGATATTATGAAAGCGGCAAATGCGGTTCCTAGAAAAGAAACAAGTGGATTTACTAATTATAGTGATTTGTATGATGAATTTAACCCACAGAATAAAACTGAATTCAAACAATATTTTAGAAAACAAAATTGTAAAAATGGAGAACTCAAATTCAAAAATATCACTGTTAAAAATGAAATAGCACCTCACATTTTCCCAGAATTGAAATATGAAAACGAACCATGCAATCCATGCAGTGATACATGCAAATTTTCAATTATTGAAGAGAAGATTAATAGTGAAGATGCTTTAATGAAACCAGTCAATTCAAACGATGTTGTCTCAAAAAATGTATTCAATACAAGTCAATCTAATACAATTCCATCCATTGGAGTAGTAAGTGAACCATTTTCCACTTACAAATAATTTCTTCAACAGTATATATAAATGGTCAATAAATCTGAAAATATTGTATCTAATATGTTAGATTATATACACAATAACATTAAAGCAATGAATGATAGTAAAATATTTGCGGGATTAATGATAATAACTCTTAACATTGCATCTAAATTTGTTACAATCAAATTGAGCAAAACCATGGAATCTTATTTGAAATATACATTTAGTCGTGATATTTTAGTATTTGCAATTACATGGATGGGAACCCGCGATATTTACATTGCCTTATTTATTACGTCTGTATTCATATTGTGTATGGATTTCTTATTGAACGAAGACAGTATGTTTTGTATATTACCTGAACAATTCACAGATTATCATATATCTTTAGCAACGAATAATGAAATAGTAAGTCCAGAAGAAATTAAAAAAGCACGCGAGGTTTTAGAAAGAGCTGAAAAACAAAAAACGCAAACGACTACTGAAAAACAATACCAGGCATTTATGAATTATTAAAAAGTGTTATAATATATAAAAATAATATTTATATATTATAAGTATGGACGATAAGGAAACTGGAATAAAAGATGAAATTGATACTATTGATATAATACCAAAAAAAATCAATATAATGGTAGAAACAAATATAGAAGGCGAAGCGCCGTTCCCATTGACTTATGACAAAATTTATAATCCGGTGAAAAGTTCAACTTTACCTCAACCAAAAAACCCAGATTATCCATATTTTGTTTCAAATGTCAAATATTCAGAAAAAGTTTTGACGAGTTACTTACTAAAAGATTATAGTTTTATTTTACTTTCATTTTTTGATAAAAAATATTTTTCCAACATGATTCAAGATTTCAGCAAAGAAGAAAAACCAAAAGAAGGAAAAGAACATGTTAACCACAATATATTTTTGACATTATTGTTTTTGTTTCCAATGAGATATCCTCGTCCTGCAAATATCAATACATCTTATACTAAATATATATGTAAAGATGGCAATCAAGAGTATACTGAATTGACCAATATATATCAGTCGGGAAAAAATACCGGTTCTGTATTTTTAAGAAATATGCGTGACATTGAGACGTCGGTACGTGAATATTCATATGTAAATACGTCAAAAGGCGAAGCAACTGTAACACAGATAGTATGGTTAAATGATGTTTTGAACAATCCGAAATATCGTGAATTGATAGATTTATTAATTCAATATGAATCATGGATTAAAAATAAGAAAACAACGATAAAAAATGAAATAGATACTGCTATAACAGATTTGATTGAAAGTTCAGATATTGACAAAAATAAAATAACGGATGATGATATAAAATTAATTGAAAATCAGCAAAATATTACGTATAGTAAAACAGAATTCATAAAAAATATTTTTGAAAAGGTTAAAGAATATATATATTATGATGGAAACCCACCCAGTCATAAAGAATTACAAATATTAGAAAATATAGAAAAAAAAACAAATGACGATGCCGATAATCCAGTAAAAAAATATATTGATAATCCTTCTGATGATATAAAAAATGCAAAAATAGAAGAAGAAAAATTAGTTGATATAATATTTGAAGTTATATTTGATACCAATTCAAAACCAGATAAAAAAAACACCAGGTATATTAATAAAAAATTTAAACTCGTTGTCATGGATTATTTAAAACCAATTGATCAAAAAATACCAAAAATTAGTTTAAAAGATGTTGAATTAAATGTTATAATTACAAAAGACATGTATCAAAAAACGGATATAAAAACAAAAAACATAGACAACCAAGAATATTCAGTAATAACGGGTGATTATTTGTACAAGTTGAAAGAAAAACTCTATGCTGATACAAAATTTGAACAACTTAAAAAACAATTAATCAAAAATATCAAAAACTATGTAGACAGATACAATCAAAATACAGTAAGATCTTCATCAATTAGTAATAAAAATTTAAATTTATTCATTGATATTGATATAAGAATTAAAAAGGCAGTTGAAGAATTGAAAGCATTGAATAAAGCATTAAAAGAACTTGCTAATGACGAAAATTTCAAAAAAATTGTCAACGCAGTAGATTCGTTGAAAACATTTTTTACAGAACAATCTATAAAAGAAAATCGACTTACCGGAGTATCTATAATGAAACAAAAATTTGAAAACATACTCAAAAAAACAAATATAATAAAAACATTGAAATATATTCAAGAAAATATAATTAATTCGAATGGTATCAATTTGAATTATAAATCAGAATCAAATGAGTTTAATACAGTATTAAAAAGCGAGTTAGAAAAGGAAAAATATTCTTATTTTATGAATACAGTTGAAACCATCAATAAAAATTTTTTAAATATACAAACGACAAATCAAAATTTGGAAAATATAATAAAAGACTATTTTAATAATAGAAACAGAGATTTGATTACAAACCTTATTGAACCCGCTAAAACGGCAATGAATGTAAATAAAATAGACGACGAGTGTAAATACCATTATATGGAAACCGGTGTATTTATAACAACTTCAAGTGCTAAAAAATTATATGAATACGAAATCAATATTTATATGGAGGTAGTTATTGGTAAAGTTGACTATAAGACACAAAACAATATAAAATGTGATTATCGCGATGAAAAACTGGTAGCATATTTTAATAGAGATTCAACAACTGTTAATAAATTCGAAATTGTAAAGAGTAAAGCAATCAATTTGAATAACAACAATAAACCAAATAATAAAATTCAGAACAACAAGAACAATGCAAATAATAAAAAAAATATGGATAAAATGAAAGGCGGTAAAAGTAGACGAAAAAAAAAATATTTACAATATAACAAGAGGTACACGTCTAAACGAAGATAGATAGTAATATTATATTATTTGAATATGGGACAGTGATTATTTGAATACCGGTTTTCCGTCTACATATTTACCAACTTCATCACCAATATCGCCATCCGAAGTTACGCTATAAATAGTGCCATTTTTTTCATTTGTAACATAATATGTTTTTGATTTTATAGTTACTTCATATACTTCTTCTTCAACTTCTTCTTCTTCAACTTCTTCTTCTTCAACTTCTTCTTCTTCAACTTCTTCAACTTCTTCAACTTCTTCAACTTCTTCAACTTCTTCAACTTCTTCAACTTCTTCAACTTCTTCAACTTCTTCAACTTCTTCAACTTCTTCAACTTCTTCAACTTCTTGTTCTTCTTCAACTTCTTCTTCTTCTTCCTCCTCTTCTACTTCTTCTTCTTCAACTTCTTCTTTCACATGAAGTTCTTTAAGTATTTCTTCTTCCATCTGATTGGCTAACATTAAAAGTACAGAATCATCTTCTTCTTCAACAAGTTCACCTTCTTCGAGAGTAGTATCTTTTTCATATGTAACATGTTCGGTATTTTCTTCAACTAATTCATATACAATATTTGGTTCTTTTTCTACATAAGAACCATCGATTGATTCAATTTCGTCCGTCAAATCAACAACTTCATCCAATTTTTCCTTTTTAACTTTTACATGCCTAAATTCTTTCATATGAAGTTTTTGTTTCAAATCATCCACAGTTTCCAATAAAATTTTATTAAACATTTTTAATTCACGATTTTCTTTTATTACAGTTTGCATCATTGGCGAACATTTCATAAAATCATAGAATTCTTTGTACAATTCATAATCAATCATTTCCTTTTTGATTTTATTGAATTGTTTTTTCATGTTTTTTTTAGCTTGTTTAAGAATAGGATTCATGATTTATATAATTATAGAGGTACGTTTATATTTATTGTCAACATTAATTATACAAAAATCATTTTCAATTTTTTGTATAATTACATAATTCTACAAATTTATACGTGGATTTTTATCCATTTTTCGGGAAATAAATCTTGTGTATCCTTAAATCCATGATGCTCGTGCATGGTCTGTCCAAACCACAACGCCGGATAACATACTATCTTATCAACGTTTGAATTCATATATGCACCCCACCAACTAAATGAACTATTTGCTATTATGTTATGGTAACAACATCCCATAATTAACATTTGTTTCCAATCTGCGATTTTATCATCCACCTTCACAAATTCTATCTTGTATGAAGTAGTATCAAAATGCATTTTCAATACATTAATAAATTGCGTTACAATATTATTATCTTCTTCTTCACAAAAATATAAAACACTTGCATCCTTGATTGAAGACTGTTCGAATATTGTAGTCAATGCGTTTTGATAATATTGTGGAGGCATGATTGGATGATAATGTTGTAATTGCTTATAATCACCCAGCCGAAAATGCATACTTATTTTAGTGCGATCCAACGAAAACAAATCTGAATATTCTTCCATAATTTGTTGTTTTTGTTTATCCAATCGTAATAAACTATATATTTGTTCAACTTCATTTTCAAAATATTTATACGACTGAAAATAACCATTTAATTTAAATGGTGTCGATGGGTCACTCGCTGGCAACTCATTATAACGAAATTCTTTCTCGCCAATATTTTCCATATTTTGAATATCCGCATTGGTGACTCGATTGTTTAAATTGGCAGTAGTAAATAATTTCAATGATAACATAAAATTATTCCAATATGTTACCCTTTGTGCTAATTTGTCGGAATATGGAAATACAAATTTGTGCTTGTATTTGATGGCATACGCAATTGTTGTAAATATTTGAAATAGTTGGTTACCTAACCCGCCCATTAAATTGACAGAAATCATTATTCTATTTTCAAATATAAAAAAATATTTTTATATCATTTTATATAATGTGTAATAATCTATTTGCCTAACCCAAATTTATTGCGCATAATACTTGTTTTAGAAGGCCCCTTCTGTTTTTCAGATTCTCGCTTAACTTTATAAACACCGCTTGTATTTTGCGTTTTATTATTTCCCCCATATACATTCAATACAATTTCTTCATTGTCTTCATGTAATTCAGGTAATATTCTTGTCATAGGTTTTTCAATCACTAATAACATATGCTCTGTCTTTAATAATTTACGATATTCTTGAATACTTAAATTACCGTAAAATTTATCCAACAAGTAATATGGGTTTGGTGCGGGTTTAATATTCTTCTTATAATCATATATCTTACTGTATATTTTATTCAATAAGTGATATCTTTCAAATTTAGTAGAATCATCGATATTTTCCTTCATTAAATATGCAGTAGCACATTCTGGACGGCAAAAAGAACCATATCCATGGATATCTTCATCCATTTCATATTTTGGTATATAACATGATGGATTGTCAAATTCACATGTACACCAAAAACATGCCGACTTTTTATCAGGCATAGAATTTTTGTATAAATGCAATTTAAGCCGTTTTAGTTTACTATTAATATCTTTCATATTTATTTCATCACTATCTTCATCGTCATCATTCACAATTGTCGATTCATTTATCTGTTTGCAATTATTGCAAAGGTTACATAAACCATTGACTTCATTTATATAAGCATAATTTGAAATATTTGCATGTTTTTCAATAGAATTATCATGAATAATTGAATCGATTTTTTCATATTTCAAACCAGTATATTGAGAATCGTCATATGTCATAATATCAGGGGGTACCGATGGATTATATGATAGTGGATCAGTTACTAATTTGTTTATTTTATCAGTATATTCGTTTAAATCACACATAGAACATTTTAAATGTAAAATTACATTGGTTATGATATTTTTTTGTAAATTAGGCTCACATTGTTTCAATATCAACTTACCACCCTTTGGTTTTCTTCCGCGTTTTTTAGCTACATGTGATTGTTCGGTTGCAGGTTGAGAACCAATCGGTTCAATAATAACCAGTTCTATATTTTGAGGCGGTTCAATAGAATCATTTTCAACAACCTTTTTTCGTCGACCTCTCTTTTTTTTCAAAACTGTGGTTTCGTCGATGTTTTCCATTACCAATATTTTGTATTTCTTGAAGAAACTTTATATTCTTTATATAATCAATAAATCCATATACAAAACTAAACAAAATTTATGTATTGAATTTTTGATAACATAGTCGACATAGCGGACGATAATTATTACTACCTATAACGATTTGCGATGTTTCACTTGTAATACGATGTGAAAATAATCCAGCGGTCCCATTTTTGCAACAAGCACATAGAGCATTTAATTTTGTAATTTTATCACAGTATGGTATTAAATCCAATAATTTGCCGAATTTGTTGCGTTGGAAATCGCCGTCTAATCCGCAAATATACACTTTTTTATTTTGTGTTTCTACAAAATTCAAGGTAATTTCAAATATATCTTCGAAAAATTGCCCTTCATTAATAAGGATAATATCAGCCGCCTTGATATTTTCATCTTCCAATATATCCGATAATTTTTTTACTAAAACACACGGAATCATGATTTGGTCATGTGTAGAAAGCAATGAATCATGATAACGTTTATCTTCTGCATAATTTATAACTACAATTTTTTTTCCAATATAAGTATAACTCTTATAATGCTGTATAATTTGTGTGGTTTTTCCCGAAAACATGGGACCAAGAATTAGTTCTAAATAACCGGATGTTGTCATTTGTATATTTAGTGATTATGTTTTTATTTTACTATCTGTATTCAATTTTTTACAGTAACGATTATAAATTTTTTTCACCAACTCTTGTATAAAAATATATTGTTTTAGTAGAAACATATGGATTTTGTAATTCCACTTCACCGGTATCATAATATGGTACGAACAACCGTGGAAGCAATACATACTTTTTATTCACCAAGAAATATATTTATTATAACACCTGAAATATATGTATCCAATATTGAATATTCATCAATATATTGGTTAGGTAATGTGATTGTAATCCCAGAAGAAACTTTTTTTATGAAAAATTACGGATTACACAAACGAGATATTGAGAACATGTTCAATAATCAACCCAACCATCGTTCCCGTGAATTTGGATGGTGGTATCAACAAATTATTAAATTAGCAGGATATACACAAATAAGTGGATTATCAGACCCGTATGTAGTATGGGATTCTGATTTGATACCACTTGTTAAATGGAGTATATATCCACACATTGGCGAAACCCAATACAAAATAGCGATTTTACAGGAAAAAGCGAGGTCGGAATGGAATATGGAACAGTATAAAGATTCAATGATACATCTTACTGGATTAACGCCAGTAGAACCAGAAGAAGGAACATTTGTACCACATCATTTTGTTTTACATCATTGTGTATTAGAGCAATTGCATAACCATATAGAGAATTATGGAACCAGATACAATAATAACATAGGAATGAATTGGATACATTGTATAATGGAATTGAGCCATATGTTCTTTAGATTTAGTGAATATAAAATGATTGCAACATTTATGACAAAATATTTTCCAGAAATGTTAAAATATCATAAATTCAAAAAATACGGTAAGTTTGGATATAGACTACGTGACCCGGTGCCGTTTATAAAAGAAGTTGAAGAAAATTGCGTTATTGAAAATTGTGGATTATCTTATGAAGAATTTTGTAGATTTGTAAATCAATATTATGGTCATAAAATATCATATTTGCAAATTGAACACATTTAGAATAATACAAATATACACAACAATATAAAAACATATTTACAAAAATAAATGTAAATATGTTCAAGCAACATACTGATAATATTGTACTTATTCCACAACATATATCCAGAATTGCATTGATTTCAGTGCAATTTATATTATTTGTATGTTATTTGGCATATATTTATGAATACACCAGATTATGTATATTATTGTTCGGATTGTATGTTTCAAGTATTTTCCATTGGAATAAAGTTAAATACGAAGGAATTGTAAAAACAATAGATATTTTGTTTGCAAATGGAGTATTCTTACATGTGACAATATTTGACTGTAATCGATTTATATATAGAAATATATGGTATGTTACAGCAATTATATCTATTGCGGGTTTTATAACAAATGAATATTTATTCTATCATCAAGTGCTTAAATATAAAAATAAAAGAGTTATTTTTAATGGTAAATATTGGTATTTTTCATTAGATTATACTAATCCTAATACAATGAATAGAGAGTTAGCGTATTATAGGTCGACGTTTACTCATATGTTTTTCGTTCATATTCTTCCAACAACAGTATGTGCATATTTAGGTGTTTCATCATATATAAATAAATAAATATAAATAGATTTTTTATATTTTGTTATAGAATAACAAAATATATGAACGAAACTAAACCAATGGAAAATAAAACAACAAAGAATGCGCCATGGGTAGAAAAATATAGACCAAAGAATTTTGACAATATTGTATTGGACCCAATAAATCGTGAGATATTTACAAATATATTGGAGAAAAACTATTTTCCAAATCTCTTATTTTATGGTCCGCCAGGTACTGGAAAAACAACAACCATAATAAATTTGATAAATGAATTTCAAATAAAGCATTATGGTAAAAGCAAAGGAACTGTAATCCATTTGAATGCATCCGATGAACGTGGTATAGATATTATACGAAACCAAATACATCAATTTGTCAAGTCAAAAAATTTGTTTGAAATCGGTTTCAAGTTTGTCATATTGGATGAGGTTGATTATATGACAAAAAATGCACAACAAGCATTAAAAACATTGCTAAATACATGCACATCCAATGTACGTTTTTGTTTGATATGTAATTATATAAGTAAAATTGATGAATCATTACAAAATGAATTTATATGCATTCGTTTTAATCAATTGCCTAAACCAGATATCTATACGTTTATTAAAAAAATAATCGATGCTGAAAATTTAGATATTGATGAAAAATCAATTGATGCGATTCAAACAATTTACAATTCGGATATTCGAAGTATGATAAACTTTATTCAACTAAATCAAAATTTGGATGAATGGGGAAATTCAATATTAAAATCCACTGTTTGGGAAAATTTACATGAATTACTTATAAAAGGAAATAGCGTAGAGATATTACAATTTATACATGGTGTATGCATTCAGTATAATATGGATAAAAAAAATATTATACAAACATATTTGAATTATATACTTCGTAACCATGGATATTTAATAACGCCTAAATATTTAGATATAGTAACTGCAATTATTCACGCAAGCGATGCTAATATAGAATCTATATTGAATTATTTTTATCACAATTTACATGAATATTATACAAGATGATATAATCTACTATGCTGTTTCGGTATAGTATAATTCCATTCTTTTTTTTAATAATTCAATAAAATGATTTGGAGGAGATGTCGATATATTAGGGTCGAAACAATCACATGTAGGTAACAATTCATAATTACTATTTTCATTTATTTTTGATTTATCAATAGAAATATATGTACTTTTTTTAGGTAGACGTACAACTTGGCTATTTACAGATTGCATTTATATAATTACTAGTATAAAAAAATTTACATATTTTGTAATTTGTACATTTGTGATTCTTTATAAAAATATCTGCGAAAATATAAAATTGAAAATAATATAAATACTTTATATCTATTCAAATAGATATAAAATGACAGATATAGATGACGAATGGAACCGTTATTTGACGAAACAAGTGTTACCGAATGAGATAAATTCACTACATAATATTTCTGAAAACATAACAACCGAAATAGATTATAAACCTATTCCAGTATGCGATGATTTATATATTTCGACAAAAACAAAAGTATTGTTTTTGAATCAAGAAATAGATATAGACAGAATATTTTGGGAAATACCAATTGTAGAATATTGGCAACCAAATGAAGGTGTCATTAAAAAACAAATGAAAATCGTTTCAAAAACAGAAGAAGATTTCAATGCATATCGAACAAAATTAGAAAATGTATATTATTACAATGAAAATATTATAAAACAAATTAATAATCCAGCTGCTCGTCGAATTAAATTCAAAGATGAACGTAAAATCACGATTGGAATATCAAAAAAAGATATAATGAATTGTCGCGGAAAAGTAAAAAATGCATTTTATAATTGTTTTGCAATAATCATTCGATTCAGGTATGAAAATAATTTTCGCGAAATACATGTGAAAGTGTTTAATACTGGTAAGCTGGAAATACCTGGTATATTGAATACACAACTCTTGGATATAGTAAAAGAAATGATTCTAAATATTATCAAACCATATATTTCTAGTGAATTGTATTTCTTGGAAAATTCAACCGAGGACAATGTGTTAATCAATTCGAATTTCAATTGTGGGTTCTTTATCAATCGAGAAAAATTATATACGGTTCTGTGGAGTGAAAAATATGGTATTGAAACCGCATATGACCCATGTAGTTATCCTGGCGTTAAATGCAAGTTTTATTTCAATCATGAACTTGGATTTGACCCTTCTGTCCAAAATGGAAAAATCATTGTGAAAGACCGTTCAATGAAAATGAGTGAATTGGATGATAATAAAAAATACACAGAAGTATCATTCATGATATTTCGAACAGGTAGTTGTTTGATTGTGGGTAATTGTTCTGAAAAAATACTAATGTTTATATTTGAATTTATAAAAAATATTCTCCAAGACGAATATCATGAAATTCATACAGCGAATGAAGAAGTTGTTGTAAAAAATAAAAAAACAAAAATACGAAAAAAGAAAATAAATATATCACAAAGCTATTACGATAATACGATTTCGGTATAGTTTACGTATATAAATATTATATTAAATATATGTTTTTATAAATTGTTTCATATCGTTTATTTTACAGTTATCATTATTATGGTGATGTATAAAAATAACCATTTTATTTTTTATGTCATATCCATTATGAATCGTTTTTTTATTTTTTATTTTTTTATAAAATTGTTCTAAAAAATCAAAATAAATATCTTTATTCATTTTTATTTTTTCTAATATAGTTTCTAAATAATCGATATATTCATTCATATTTTTTTCGGAAAAAAAATACATATATTTAAGAAAATATTTTTGACATATAATGGTATGTACAGTTTCATCGATGTAATCATTGTTCCAATTCAATAATATAATTGAAATACTTGTTAAAATATTAAATAAACCATTCAAATTTTCAGTATTTGATATATTGGAAAAATGAGTATTTGTTAACTGTATGATATTTTTGTCATCATTATACGTAATATTTTCTTTATATACAAATTTCACCACGTCATTTATATTTAAATTATTCAATGCTTCAGTTTTATTTATTTGTTCAATATATTCTAAATAACAATAACATGCTTTTTCACAATAATAATAAGTGATTTGTATATTTTTAGTAGTTATCAGATTTATTTTGAATATATTGTTGATAGCATTTAAACCAACATACATAATAAATCGTTTATTTTCGATTTGTTTTATGATATCGGATTGTGTCATAATAGAATAATATTCATTTATTAATCTTACGTAAAGTTCTATTATTATACCGTTCATTTAATTATATTTAGGAATTAATTTGGTTATTCTAAAAATAGGAAAAGTTTAGGAAAAGTTTAGGAAAACATTAATTATTTAATAAAATAAGTATTTAAAGTATTTTCATTTTTATATTTTATAATTTCATATAAATGAATACTACGACACAAGGAGGAGTACAACAAATAACAAACAATACACCAAATGGTTATAGATTACCAGAAAATAACACATTACAACATGCTGCGAAATTATCAATTGTAGAGGATAAACCAATCATGTTTGATTACTGGACAAGTTCATTAGAAAAAACTGTTCTTATTGGTGTGAAAGATAACAATGAGAAATTATTAGTAAAAAGTGAAGAAGAATATACAAGTCCAATTGCAAAAATTTACAAAGTAGGGACAGAATTTATTATTGTAACAGAGAATTCTATCTACATCGTAGATGTATCTATTCCTACAAAGAGAATTTCTTCATAATTTTATCGTTTTTATGTAACATTATTCATTATATATTATCTATATAATGAATATTATAAAACAGATGAGATTGTATTCATCTGCTCTTCACTCAAATTCATCGGAAAATCAATTATAAATTCAATGATTAAATTTCCAGTTTTTCCTTCATATTCAATACCTAGATTCGGAATAGTTTTTTTAGTTTCTGGTGTAATAATCGTTCTGTTTGATTTATTATTCAAAAATAACATTTTCCCATTTAAATGTTTTAATTCAAATGAAAATCCACAGAGGGCTTCTTTCAATGAAATTTTCTTTTTGTAAACAAGATCACTTTCTCTTCTTTTGAAAACTGGATGTTCTTCTATTTTGAAATTTAATTTGACATCACCCTTCATATCGTTCACGATATTCCCCTCACCTTCGATAACAATCGTTTCATTTTCATGAATTCCTTTGTGAATAGGTACATTCAATGTAATTTTTTCTGTATATTTTATTCCATTGTTTATGACAAAACGGTCAATTTCACAAGGTATACTACCGCCATCATAACAATGATTAAGCGATATAGTAACAACCTTTGAAATTGACGCGGGTTTTTGAAATTGTTGAAAAAATTGTGGACCACCCATACCACCATTGTGAAATATACGGATTCCTGGTCCTGGTCCACCCATCCCATGCATGCCAGGCATTCCTGGCATGCCACCACCAAACATCATATTCAATATATTATTCATATCTTGAAATTCGTTCATACTATCCATATGACTGAACGGCATTCCAAATGGTATTCCGTTCAATTCGTTCTCATATTGTCTACGCTTTTCTGGATCGGACAATGTTTCATATGCTTCTCCTATTTTTTGAAATTGTTCGGTAGTATCTTCATTTGGATTGCGGTCAGGGTGATATTTCAATGATAACGCCCGAAAAGCTTTTTTAATGTCATTGTCGTTTGCATCTTTGGAAATGCCCAATATATCATAATATGTTTCTTTTGGCATTTTCTATTATACTACATTAATGATATATTTTTATATATACTTTCTACATAAATATAAAAATATAAAAATAGTTTTACTATAATACAAAAGAATGAATACATTTATTTCAAAATATAAACCATATTATATTGAAGAGTTTTTTGAAGATTCAAGAATAAAATCTGTTGTTAATACATTATTGCAGATAGATGATTTTAATATGTTATTTATTGGAAACACAAGTTCGGGGAAAACTACTTTATTATATGCATTAATAAGAGAATATTATGGATTATCCAAAGAATCTTCTTTTCCTGATAATAATATACTATATATCACAAATTTGAAAGAACAGGGCATAAATTATTTTCGTAATGAAATGAAAACATTTTGTAAATCAACCAGTAGCATATTTGGTAAGAAAAAACTTATTATAATAGATGACATTGATACAATTAATGAACAAAGTCAACAAGTGTTTCGCAATTATATTGATAAGTACAAAAACAATGTCAATTTTATTTCATCATGTACAAATATTCAAAAAGTAATAGAGAGTATTCAATCTCGTATTCATATTATAAAAATACCAGAGCCAAGTATAAATCAATATACGACAATTATTAATAATATCATCATTCAAGAAAATTTAGAAATATCTTCAACTGCACAAGAATATTTAATTTATATATCTAACAAGTCAATTCGACGTGTTATTAACAATTTAGAAAAAATTTTCATTATAGGTAAACCAGTAGATTTAGAATTATGTAAAAAATTGTGTTCTACTATTAATTTTGAGCAATTTGAATTGTATATTAATGAGATTCGTAATAAGAAAATTGATAATGCAATCAAAATACTATACAGTATATATGATTATGGTTATTCCGTTATTGATATATTAGATTATTTTTTCACATTTGTAAAAATTACTAATTCGATAAATGAAGATGAAAAATATAAAATTATACCATTTTTATGCAAATATATTACTATTTTTCATAACTTACATGAAGATGTTATTGAATTAGCACTTTTTACAAACAGCATTATTACTGTTTTGTAATTTTTTTTACAAATTGTATATTTGTATATTTGTTTTGTAATTTATAAAATAAAAAAAATAAAATAAAAAAAAAAATAGGATTTAGAAATAGTGAATTAATTATATAAATTATAGTTAAATATATATCAAGAATGTTAAAACAAATATTTAAAAAACAAGTACCAATAAAAATATTATATGAACTTTTGGAAAACGTTTGTTTGAAAACGGATAAATATTATTTAATTGATATTAATTCTTATCGTAAAATAATGTTTTATAACCATCATAGCAATTTTTGCGATGTATTGCGCGAATATTATCATTACTCTAAACTATTTTATATTGAACGTAAGTTCACATACAACTCGTTCATCAACATAGTACGTCAAATTTGCAAAAGTAATAACGCCATGTTCTCATCTCAAATAAAATACAATGATTCAGAATACAACATTGATTATTTTATTTACTATTGATTTGTTTTTGGGTGTAATTAAAAAAATACAATCTTACTATATATAAAATATGTTTAGCATCAAAAATCCATATCATTATTTAGCTATTTTTGGCGTATTAGTCGCTGTTAGCTATTTCGCTCCTAGAATAAAACAAAGTTTTGATTCAAATGACGAATATGAATTAATCAAAAAATATTTATTGAATGATTCGCCATTATACGGATTCAATAAACCGAAATTATGGATACATAGCAAATACGAAGTGAATGCAAGAAAATGGAAGAGTTTTCACTCACGTAATAGTACGGATTTAAATCAACCATACATACATTTGACAATTAAAACAATAATCAACCATTGCGGTAATGATTTCAATATATGCTTGATTGATGATGAATCATTTAGTAAATTAATTCCTTCATGGGATATTGATTTAATCAATATTGCTGAACCACACAAATCACAATATAGACAAATTGGTATGATGCAATTGTTGTACTATTATGGAGGAATGACTTTACCTAATTCATTCCTTTGTATGAAGAATTTAAAAGAATTGTATAACAACGGAATCGCAAATGGATTACCATTTGTTTGTGAAAATGTGAATCATACAACGAATTTGATGCAAGAAAAACAAAAATTATTGTTTAGTCCTGATATTTCAATTGTGGGAGCACCAAAAAACCATGCCATTATTCTTGAATTTATTGAATATTTAAAAACATTATATGCAAATGGTCATTTCACTAGCGAAATGGACTTTTTAGGAAAAACTGCACATTGGTGCAAAGGAAAGATTGATATAAATTCAATGAATTTGATTGGAGGGGAATATATTGGAGTCAAATCTCATAAACGCAAGCCTATTTTGTTGGAAAATTTGATGGAAGAAGAATTTTTAGACACAATTCCGAATATGTTTGGTATTTATATTCCAAGAGACCAAATATTAAAACGTACAAAGTATCAATGGTTTGCAGTATTGCCAGCAGAAGAATTATTGAAGTCAAATGCAATTATTGTAAAATATTTAAAAGCATCTATTGTAGATAGTACAGATGAATACTATAAATCGAGCGAAACCCGTAGCGTCGTCGCAATCTAAAAAATGGTATAATTGTTTACGTACATTATTTTGTATTCCTAAATATATGGATTCTGAATATTTATTGAATGTTGTTTATGAAAATACGGTTCCGTTTGTTCCTCCGATTACAGTTGGAAAGGTAATCAAAGTTTACGATGGCGATACTTTTACAATTGTATCCAAATTACCATATAATGGTAGTCCAATATATCGTTTTTCAGTTCGTATAAATGGCATTGATTCCCCTGAAATAAAAGGCAAAACCGCGAATGAAAAAGAATTGGCAAAAAAGTCACGTGATGCCCTTTCCAATCTCATTTTAGGAAAAATTGTTACATTGCAAAATGTATCCACTGAAAAATATGGTCGCATTTTAGCAGATGTTTATTTAGGAGATGTATGCATAAATGAATGGATGCTTTCAAATAATTATGCAGTGAAATATGACGGTGGAACAAAAGAACGACCCGATGAGTGGAATTGAAAATTCCCATTGTGTGGAATTAAAAATTTATTGATGCAATATTTATTTATAAAAACAATATAAATAAATATTTTTTAGATAATATAATGAACGTTTCAACTGAACAACCAGTTGAAGAATATATTCAAACTGCAACAACCATTATTCAAGAAATTTATGCAAAATATGCTGATAACAAATATATGTTGAATCGCACACATAACTATATATGCGAACAATTGCCTATTACATTAGAAAATATACAAAAAAATCACGAACAACGACAATTGAGAATCGAAGAACTAACCCACGAACAAGATTTTTTCATTCAATCTTTTTTAACAAACAACCCCTATTTTTACATTCCATCCACTGAAAAATATTTCTTTTACGACGGAGAACATTATCAATTATGCAAAGAAGAAGACGTCATGTATAACATATTATCTGCAATTAGTAAAGACAGAAGTTTGTTAGCATGGAAACAACGAACTAAATTGCATATTGTAAAACGCATCAAAGAAAATAATTTGTTAAAATCAGTTCCAGAATCGAATACTATACAATATATAATCGATTTATTGTGTCCAACATTGTTCTCAACTCGCGCAGAAGCAAAATATTTTTTAACTATTTTGGGTGATAATATTTTTAAAAAAAACGGTGATATTGTTCATTTTATTACAGTGAATGCAAAACATTTTATACGCGAAATAAACAATTTATGCCAATTAGTTGTAGGTGTAAATTTAGGGCAATCTTTCCGTCATAAATATCATGAACATGATTACAGTAGTTGTCGTTTAGTAAACATAAATGATTGTGTTAAAAATGAAAATCTCTGGGATATGATGTTGCAACATTCAATAATCGATTTGATTTGCGTTGCATGCCATTATTCTATTCGATATGGAAATTCGGATGATTATGTTCTCAATTCCAGTAATGAAACATCGTTGATTGATAAAGTATTCTATTTGAAAAATATTCAACCGGAAGATTTAGTAAACAATTTTATAGAAGAATTTTTGCAGAAGAATGATTCAGTAGTAGCGCGTTTATCCGACGTATCAACTACTACACAAATTACATGGAAAAGTATGCAGTATTTGTGGAAAAACTACTTGGATAGTAAAAATCTGCCCATGATAATGTTTCAAAATACGCTAAAACTATTTCTTATTCAAAAAATGGGGGATTATTACAACGAAGAAGCTGATAGTTTCATCGGTATTTGCAGTAAATATTTACCCGAAATACAAAAGTTTATATCATTCTGGGAAGAAACCATTTTCTATGATGAATTAGAAACTGATATGGAGTTTGAAATTGACGAAATATGCGTTTTATTTAAAAAATGGTGCGTGAATAAAAATGAAACATACAATATGAATAGTAAACACATTCTTGACCTTATTGCATATTATTTTCCTTACGCCGAAATAGAACGTGACAAATACATATATAAGATTCGGTCGAGTATGTGGGATAAACAAATGGATATACAAATCGCATTGGATAATATAAAGGAACGCTATCGTAATTACAGCGTGAATGGTGAACGTGCATGTTCACCTATGTTAAATATATCTATTTACGATGCGTATGTATTATATTGTAAATATTATGCAAATGATGAAATACAGTCTAAACATAATATAGTTAGTAAATCTTATTTTGAAAAATACATATACGAAAATATGGGTGACTACATTATTGATAATAAATTTATTTCAATGGAATGGTTTGTCGTATAAAAAATTGCAACATAACTATATTGTAATAAATACTATACGGTATGTATATTATTTATTCTGGAAAATAATCATAGGTTTATTTTATTCATTTTGGTTTTGGTTTTGGTTTTGGTTTTGGTAGTCCGGGTCATCTCCATTCTTCATACTTTTGCGCATTTTTCTGGTACTTTTCTTGACATAACCGAATTTTCCTTTCTTGGCAAAGAAACCGTATTTTTGTAGGCGTTTCTCTTTCTTGGCAGTCTTGTATTTCTTTTCAGAAACAATTCTACCCCATTTGTTCATCATAAGCTGTGATCTAGTAAGACCACCACTTGTTTTGTAAGCAGTTCCATTCCATACTTGGGCACGGGAACCGAATAATTCTGGGAATTTTTTACCATTCATGTGGTACATACCATCTTCTTGACGAACTGGACGTTTCATTATATATATTATATATAAAAAAATTGCTAAATAATATATGAGAATTGTATAGAATTGTAGGGGGCTAATTGAACCATTTATCCAATGAACTAAATGGAACGTAATTCGTGCTGCTGGTATTCACATACGATGCATATTTCATCTTTTTACTAATAGTTGGGTCATTTCCACTTGTTTTCAACTTGTTATATAGCGCGGCTTTTTCTGCTTTTTTACACGCACAATATTTATTAATATCATTTGGCATTATCATTTTTATTTTCATAGTAGTGTATACATTATATGATGAATAAAATTTTTACCGTATAAAAATTTTAACCGATTTTTGATAGTATTTGTAAAAATGTAAAAAATTGAATCAAATCAACCATACATATATATTCCATAAATTGTTATATATCATGTCATCTAAAACCGTTGCATCTAAAACTACTGCTACCGCTAGTACAAATCTTGCTAAACAATATCAGCAAAAAACTGATAAACAACATATCCTAGATAATCCAGATACATATATTGGCTCCGTTGAAAATGTCGATGCTGAAATGTGGGTCTATGATGATGCCACTAATAAAATCGCACTAAAACATATCGAATATATTCCCGGATTATACAAATTGTTTGATGAAGGTATTGTCAACTGTCGCGACCATGTTGTTCGTGTCATTAACTCCAACTTATTGGATAAAAAATATGTAACGTATATTGAAACTGATATCGCAGAAGACGGCACAATTACTCTTACAAATGATGGAAATGGTATTGATATTGCTAAACATCCTGAAAATAATATGTGGATTCCTGAAATGATTTTTGGTCATTTACGCACATCTACCAATTATGACAAAGATGAAAAAAGAATTGTTGGGGGTAAGAATGGTTTTGGATTCAAACTGGTTTTGATTTGGTCCACCTACGGACGCATTGAAACCGTTGACCATACTCGCGGCCTAAAATATGTCCAAGAATTTCACAATAATTTGGATACAATTTCTCCGCCGGTTATTACTAAAACATCTTCGTCTAAACCATATACAAAAGTTTCGTTCAAACCTGATTATCGTCGTTTGGGAATTCATGGTCTAACCCCAGATATGATGGCTCTTTTGAAAAAGCGTGTTTATGATATTGGCGCTGTCACTGACCATTCAGTTAAAAAGATAAAAATACAATATAATGGCGCTACCATACCTGTGAAGAATTTCCAACAATATATTGATATGTATATCGGTACAAAAGATGAATCAAAACGTGTCTATGAAATGCCCGATGAACGTTGGGAATACGCCGTTGCAATTTCTCCTACACAAGAATTTGTTCAAATCTCGTTTGTAAATGGTATTTGCACATTCAAAGGCGGAAAGCATGTGGATTATATTTGCGGGCAAATTATCCGTAAACTATGCGATTATATTGAGAAAAAGAAAAAGGTAAAAGTCAATTCCAATTCCATCAAAGAACAGCTGATCATATTCCTACGTTGCGATATTGAAAATCCAGCGTTTGATAGTCAAACCAAAGATTTCATGAATACACCTTCATCTAAATTCGGTTCGACATGTTCTGTATCTGATGCATTTATTGAAAAGGTCGCTAAAATGGGTGTTATGGATACTGCATGTTCATTAACAGAAGCCAAAGAAAATAGGTTAGCAAAGAAAACCGATGGGTCAAAAACCAAGACTGTTCGCGGTATTACCAATTTCATTGATGCGAATCATAGTGGAACTGCACAATCCAAAGATTGCATTCTCATTTTATGTGAGGGATTAAGTGCTATGTCTGGTATTGTATCAGGGTTATCTGCTGATGACCGCAATACAATTGGTATTTATCCATTGAAAGGAAAACTTCTCAATGTTCGTGGTGAACAAATCAAAAAAATTAGTGAAAATAAAGAAATATCGGATATCAAAAAAATATTAGGATTAGAAACCGGCCGTCAATACAAAACAATCGCCGATGTTCATCAACATTTGCGTTATGGTAAAATCATGATTATGACTGACCAGGATTTAGATGGGTCTCATATCAAGGGTTTATGTATCAACTTATTCCACAGTGAATGGGCATCCCTTGTTCATATTCCAGGATTCATATCATTCATGAATACGCCTATATTACGTGCCAAAAAAGGCGCACAAATATTAGTGTTTTACAACGAAGGTGAATATGATAAATGGAAACAGACCATGGGTGGAAATATTGACAGTTGGAATATCAAATATTTTAAAGGTTTAGGAACATCCACCTCCGCAGAATTCAAAGAATATTTTGCAAATAAAAAGATTGTCGATTTCGTTTATAACGGCCAAACAAGTGATGATAATATTGACAAAATTTTCAATAAAAAACGAGCAGATGACCGTAAAACCTGGTTAGAAAATTATGAAAAAACTGCTTATTTAGACACAAGCAATCCACAAGTAAAATATGAAGATTTCATGAACAAAGAACTCATCCATTTTAGTACATACGATTGTGCTCGTTCCATTCCAAACATGATGGATGGTCTGAAAATATCACTTCGTAAAATTGTGTTTTCCGCATTCAAACGCAAATTGACATCAGAAATTAAAGTCGCTCAATTTTCAGGATATGTGTCCGAGCATAGCGCATATCACCACGGTGAAGCCAGTCTAAACGGAGCCATTGTAAATATGGCACAAACATTTGTTGGGTCAAACAATATTAATTTGTTGGAACCCAATGGACAATTTGGAACGAGGTTACATGGCGGTGACGACAGTGCGAGTGAAAGATATATATTTACACAATTGAATCCACTTACCAGAAAAATATTCCCAGATGTAGATGACGCGGTATTGACCTATATCAATGATGACGGTTTAATAGTGGAACCAGAGTTTTATGCGCCAATCATACCATTTACATTAATCAATGGTATTTCAGGTATTGGTACAGGATTCTCATCCAGTATTCCAGCATATAATCCAAAAGACGTAGTTCAATATTTGAAATCGAAATTGAACAAGACAGAATATGTCGGTGGCGAATTCATTCCTTATTATGAAGGATTCCGCGGAACAATACGAAAAATCGCGGACAACAAATATTTAGTAAAAGGGTTGTATGAGAAAATAGGTGAAGATAAAATTCGTATTACCGAATTACCAGTAGGAACATGGACCATGCCATACATCACATTTTTAGAAGGATTGTTGGATGGTGGCGTAGACAAAGCAGGTAAAAAGATTCCTCCAAGTATTAAAGATTTCACATCATTATGCACAGAAGTGTCCATTGATATAACCGTTGTATTTCCAAAAGGCAGATTGGCTGAATTGGAACAATCTGTGGATGCTACAACGGGGATAAACGATTTGGAAAAAATGATGAAACTTACTACATCATTAAGTACAACAAATATGCATATGTTCAATCATGAATTCAAATTACATAAGTATGCGAATGTGGGTGAAATAATTGATGACTTCTATGGAGTAAGATTGGATATATATGGAAAACGCAAGGCTGCGCTTATCAAAGATATGCAAAAGAAATTGATGAAATTATCAAATCGTGCTCGTTACATTTTAGAAACATTGGAAGGTGTAGTCGATTTACGTCGTAAAAACGCGCAACAGGTAAGCGAGTTAATGGATGCGCGTAAGTTTGATAAATTGGAAGGCGATTATAAGTATTTGATTAAAATGCCGATGGATTCGGTAACACAAGAAAATGTTCAAAGTATTTTGAAAGAAAAGGAAGAAACAGAAAAAGAGTTGAATATATTGACTGCAACTACATTGGAGAAAATGTGGTTGAGTGAGCTGGATGAATTTGAACGCGAATATGGCGTATACAAAAAACGCCGGGAACAAATTCAAAGTGCTGGTTTCGTGGCTGCCAAACCCAATAAGGTAGTTAAAGTAAGTGGATGTGGAAAATAATTTATATATTTATTATATAAAATGTCAAAAAGAACATTTAGCAAAAAAAGTAAAAATAGTAGAAAAACGTTGAAAAATAGAAAAATCATGAGAGGAGGTGATAATGATCTTGATACCGATACCATCTATGGTCTTGTTGTTTTGTCCTTTTTTTTTATATTTTTAATGTCCAATACGACAATAGCTGAGATTAACAATAAGTTGGAAAACCATGAGCGCCGAAATAATAATAATAACAAAGGAGGTAAAGGAAATAGTCAATTTTATGATATTTTATTTAAATTAAAAGATTTAAAAGATAACGAATTAGACACCTTTATTGACAAAATTTTTGAAAAAATGGAGAATGATGGAATGAGTTATCAAGAATACTACAAAAAATCAAAAGATCATATTAAAAAATTAATACAAACATCTGAAAATATAGGTTCAATTGAAACAATGATGATGTTTACAATTGATAATATGAAAAATATGATAATGAATGCAAAATAAAAATAATTTTTACAGATTGTAATATGCCCTCTATATTACAATCCACATTTACATAAAAGGTTTCAATTCCAATTGTTTGTATTGTCTATCATGATTCAATGGACGTTCAAATGGCATAACTAAACTACTTTGGTCATAGGTATATTTCATATATCCAATACATTCATTGTAAACGGATGGAATGCAGTAATCCAATACAATTTTATTCAATCGTTCAATCTGCTCGGTAATACGGTCTGGATAATGTTCAGCGTATTGTAAATAAGTACTTCTCATAATAATTTTCAAATTATCCATGTTTTGTGGTGGTATAACGAATTTTTGTTGAGACATATTGTAAACCCCTGCGCGTAAACCGTTTTGGATGATTTGAATATTTTCCGCCGAAAAAAACAATTTAGACAAAACATTGTCCTCCCATGTTCCACATAAAGCTTCATGATAGGTAGTTGATTTGTTCTTTCCTGCAATACGTTCTTGCATTTTGAACTTTTCCTCGATGGATGGTTCTTGGATAATGTCTACACGACCATTGTATTTATCTAAATTAATAATAGTTCCTATATTATTAATATTATCAGTAGTTAATAATGACATCTTCGTTATATAATGTTGATGTAGAAATAAATTACACAGTAATACCTAAATTATTTAGAATAAATTTAGAACATATTATTTTCATTTATTATATTATACTATAACAAATGGAATTATTTTATATTATAGTAACAGTTATAGCGATTGTGTTTTTAATTTTAATATTAACAGTCATTGGTATTCTCATGCGATATCAAAATAAATCTACTGTATTCCCACCGGTTGCAAACAATTGTCCTGATTTTTGGACAATTGAAAAGAATGGTACAAAATGTAAAATACCAACATCTACCCAAAAAAATGTAGGCAGTTTATATAACTCGAATAATAGTATTAAAATCAAATCTGAAACAAGTTCTGCATTTCCAATATATACGCCTGGTACAAATGGAACATTAAATATTTCACCAAATATCATAGATTTCAAAAATGAAACATGGAGTTCACAAGGAAAAACCGCAGTTTGCGCACAAAAACAGTGGGCTGATAATTGGGGAATTACGTGGGATGGTGTAACAAATTATAATAGTTGTTAAAACGAAGTGACTGGTAAAACGACGTTTGTCGAACATTGTTGACGGTTACTTATAAAAATACAATATTTCGTATACATTGTATTTTTACATCTCTATTTTTCAAAAAGTGTTCCATTTCGTCCACACTTTGTTTCATCGTTACGTGCAATCAATGCGCTTAAATAATCAACTTCACCAGTTATATCATTTATATCCATAAATTTTGCACACTGTCCATAATAATTACCAATTAATGTACTTTCTTTATATAATATTTCAATGTAGTGTTTACAATTATTGCATAAATTAATTTTTGGTTTTTCGATCATTGGTTTTGTAGTAGCAACAGGGTTTTTAATACAAAATGATTTTTGCAATGTATACAGAAATACGAAAAATACATGTAATAAGTAAAATGTTCTCATCTTGATATAAAAATAATGAATTAATCTTTATATTTTTTATAAAATGTATTACAAAAACTATTTTCCAGTTTTCACAAATTTAACAACTGATGGTTCTTCTCCAAATGTATGGTCATATCTTGATAAATTTGCATATCGTTGTACTAACTTACAATTAACGTCAATGATTGATTTTCCAAAACCCCCTGCATTAATCGTTATATTATCCATTTCCATTAATTCGTATTTCAATCTACGTAAGTTCTCCATTTCAGGAATAATTTCTTTGACTTGAATTTCAACTGCATTCCTCAATATTTCTTTATTGTTTGTTTTTTCATATTCTTCTAATAATTTGTTCATGATTTCCATCAATTTTGATATTTCGTTCTCTTTTTTTGCAATCAATTCTTTACGAATAGGGTCATTGTACAATTCAATATTCTTTTCATATAACTGTTTATACATTGAATTTGTAAAATTATAATCCTCCAATTCTTTTTTGAAAATAGAAATGGCTTTGTTCTCATTTACATAATTGAATAAAGTATCCAATTTACGTGTAATTATTTTCTCTTTTAATTCTTCAACTTCCTCGCGAAATAAATACAATATATTATCGTGACTAGAATATCCGCCTCCTAAAATTTTTATGTTTAGAGAACATTTTGTTTGAGCATTTGTATCGCCACATATTGCAGTATATTCTCCATTTTTTATTGAAAAAATAGTACCCACTGGACGATGGCAATTGATACAACGTGGTTTAACTTGCTGTGCCAACTTTCGTGCAGTATTTTTACCTCTCATCGTTTTTTTAGAATCATATACTTCTTTTTTGTTTTCATAAAGTAAGTATTCGTACATTTTTTTCAATTTCAAAAATTCATTTACAGCTTCTATAAAGTTTTTCTTATCGTCTCGATGATGTTCTCGTTCATCGGGATGCATTTCTTGATATGTAACTTCGCTAAATGGGTTCTCTTCCATTTTCAAATCAACCAGTGATTTAGGAACATTTTCGAGAACAATATTCGGATTATGGGAAATATGCAATACATGCAATTTGTTATTTTCTACCAGATTTAAGTTTTTCAAATTATTGTTTTCGCAATACAATTCTTCTAAATTAGGTGGAAGGTTCTCAACTTCTCCAATTTTATTATGGGAAATATTAATTTTATACAACTTGTTTAATCCTTTGAAATCTACGTGGGACAAATAATTATATTGGAAATCGATTTCAAGAATATCTTTTGGTAAATTTTCTATCTGGGTCAATAAATTATTGGCACATTTGAGAACCTGCAATGATTCCGGATAATTTACGATACCAGTGATTTCACCTTCGCCTAAATCTAAATGTTTTATTTTAGTAAATCCCATGTCTTCAAAAATAGATAAATCCAATTCGCCATGCAATGACTCGTCCAAAATTAATTCTGTAATGGTTTTTTCATGAGTTTCCAATATATTTATTAGTTTTTCTTGTGCAGTATTGTTCTCACGAATAACGGTTTCTCTTTTGTCTTGAATAATATTCATTTCGTTGATATATACAATAACTCTACAAAGAATTTACACATTTACAAAGTATTTACATATATTCTAATATGGGGTATCTATTGCAGGGAGATTGGTGATATAGGACGAAGTCGCGCCGGATTTCATACCAACCCGTTCGTTCTGATAATATCGAATTTTTGAAAGAATGATTTCTTGTTCTCGAATCATTTTTTGGTGTTTTTCATAGGGAGTCAATTTTCGTTTATAAGAATAGTACAATGCACCGCCTACGAGTGCTATAAATAATACAAAAACTACTACATTGAATATTGTGGTATATACTTGAACGCGGGTAGTGTGACAACTTTGCAAGGTATTATATAAGTAATATTTCATAGATGGGTCAATTAATTTCGGATTGTCCATTATACATAATAATTATTCTAAATATAATTATTATGAACTTTTTACTTTTTTACCTTTTTTCAATACAGTTGAGAACATTTCAGAAATACATTAAATAGTATAAAACTGCTAAATAACATAATATTGCCAACAAAATTGCAACTACCCAAATTGGAACGACTGTTTTGTTTCTATATCCTAACCCGAATGGACGGAAACCACCATCTTTATTATAAATAAAACCAGGTTTTAAATAATGGACAATTGAGAACATTACCAAAAACAATAAAATCGCGAAATTTATTTTATGAATTCTTATAATTTGTTTTAAATTATACATTCGATTAAAGTTATAGTTATATTATTTGGATAAAAATATTTGATTGTCGAGAACTTATATTTTTCCTAAATATAGTGTATTAGGAATATATTTATATATATTATAGGATGTCTACTAGTATAAAACGCAGTAGAAGTCGTAGTAGAAGTCGAAATAAAGGTTTAGAATTAAATGATATTTTGAGTAATAATGGATTACCATTACCTTTCCATATACTTTGGGCTGCAAGAATTAATGAATGGGTTAACAGTGGTTTGTTGAATGTAACTGATGATAATGACAATTTAATAGAAATAGATAATGTAAATTCCTTTGAAAATTATAAATATAAACATAAAAAACTTCTTAAAACGAATACTGTTATGATTGTTCAAAATGATAATATAATAGGGTTTGGGGAAAAGCCATATTATAACAAAAATGCAGATAGACTATTTTTTGCAACTTATATACGTAAGGATGAATTGAATAATTATGAAAATTATAAACATGATGGAGGTGATTTAAAAATTAATAATTCTTATAAATTTTACATACTGAAAACTCCTCGTATAGGTGGTGCTACAATGAGAAAATCGAGAAAATCGAGAAAATCGAGAAAAATGAGAAAATCCAGAAAAATGAGAAAATCCAGAAAAATGTAAACCACTCAATTCATAATTTGTATAAACTCTATTGTTTATACAAATAGCGTCTACGAATCATCGCTGAAATCGCCTTCGGCTTCATCCCCATAATAACCTTCGTCCATATAATCTACTCCAAAATGTGCAATCGCATTTTCTTCGTAGTCATAAAATTCATCGACTTGTTGGTTATCATAGCGTTCTAAATCTTCTACATCATAGGTTTCCTCGTTAATTTCGCCTTCGCCCTGAACATTTCCTTCTAAATCTTGTGCAAAACGTAACAAATTGGATTCGCGTTCTTGGTCATAGGTTCCTTTATCATACATAAAAACACCCTTTTGTGTTCCTACGTTCCATCTACCTAATTTGAAATTCTTAATCATATCTTCGACTTTTCGTTCATCTTTTTCCATATTCTCTAAATAATCGGTAATCGTTTTCTTTTCCTCTTCTTTCGACCTACGTACTCGGCGACTGATTTCATTATAAGAACGGTCCAATACTTTTTTGTTCTTCATTTCAATATTCAAAAATGTATATAACAAATTACAAACACGGTCTTTCAATTCACGTGTATCCGCACGACGAATCTCCATTTGAATCAATTCGGTATTTGCATCATTTTCGTCAACATCTTCATCTACAATAGTTGATGCAATGTAATTCGAAGTATTTTGCGATTCTCGGATATCGTTACGTTTGTTGCGCTTCATTTCCTGAATATCCATGTCCAATAGATTTGGGTCATTTACACATTGGATATATTCATGTAATATAGAATACCAGCAATATACAAACAATAAATATGTAGTTTGTTTGTCGAACAATGAAAAATAAACATCTCCATTTTTGAGAACCGGAGTTTCCACTGGAATATGTTGAATAAACATATTTAAATCAATAATACGGTTTTGCAATTTCAATAAATATTGATTCAAAATACTGTCGCCCTTAAATTTATCCAAATCAACTAAATACTCATTAATATGTCTATTTATATCACCTTCGTGATAGGATGATAATCCCCAATGGTTTCCCCATTTTGTTGATATATTAATTGGATTGACACCATTTATAATGACGTTTGGATATACATTGGTCATTTGTTTCATTGAATTTTTAATGAAGTTTGTAATAGTGTACAATTGTTCATCATAATATAGCCCAGTCTCTTTCATTTTAGCATCAGATTGCCATTCATGTATGTTCATTAAAAAGTCGCCAATTTTCGTTTTTTCATTGCTACTTATATTGGATGCATAATTGTTGAGAAACCGATTGATTTCCACCAACAAATTATTATTGGTAGTAGTCAAATATTTACGTAATCTATACACTTCTTTGCTTTTTTCACGTAAGTCTTCCAAATTTTCTTTCATCATTTTTCTGGGAACATACGATTCCAATACTTCAATTAATAATTTACGTAATGGATATTCAATTAATGTAGTGGATTCATTGTCCATATGACCAAGTAAGTCTTTTAAAACATTAATTTCAGAAGTAACCGGATTTTCATGGATAACAACGGTATTACGCTTTTCCACTACATTCGTCAAATTATACAAATCATCCAATGTATATCGTTTTCCGTGGCGTTTCAAATGGTCTATTTTTTCTTCCAATGACCAAAGTGCGTTGTATTCGGTAGGTTTTTCACCGCAAATAGCACGTAAATCTTCTGGAACAGGGGCATTTCGGTCAAATTTGCAATAGTGAATAAATGCAGCGTATATATTGGATTCCAAATGACCTTCTGGTACTGGTGGATATATAATACCAGTGAAATCAGTATGATATAGTATTGCTGCTTTGGATAATTCTTTTACGTCTTTCAATAATGCGATGCACGATTTTGCACTTTGTATGTAGTTCACTATCAATGGTTCGTCTGCCGCAAAATAAGCAATTGGATTCGATGATTTACCGGCTTCATTACAACATGCATTTTGCAAGAATGGTACACGCGACGCTGTATGTAATAGTAGATTTTTTTGATGAACTATTTTATTTATATTTTCAATGACGCCAAAACTGAATGATATTAGTTTGTTTTTGAGAACATGAATATAGTCATTTTGGTCTTTGTGGCCTTTTCTTAATGTTTCCAATAAATCATTTTTAAAATCATTGGTTACATTTGATAGACCTTTTGTTACAGAAAATTCGACGATTGGTGGTAAGAAATGTTTCCATTTTTGTATATTATGTTCTGCTGGTATTGGGTCACTGGGTTCCAATATCAAATATTCCTTTTTCTTGGTATATAATTCAACAATATCATTACGTTTATTAATATACTTATCAAGTACATCCATCATACGTTGCTCGATTGATTTAGGATTCAACTTTTGAATGGAATACCAAGGATTTGTTTGAATCGTGTTATCGTTTTGTTTTTGTTTGATTTTCATAGAATCCAATACACATGCAATATATTGAATACCGGATGTATCTTCTACACCACCACTTAATGGATAACCATCAAATGAACGAACACAACCCGGATATGTTTTACGAACTCGGATGGATGGTATAGCACATTGTATTCCCACTAATATAACACAACCAACAATTGTAATAATAGATTGATTTTTGTAAATAGGAAAAGGAGGGCTTGTTTTCCCTTTGTCTTTTAATAGTTTTTCGGTTTTTTTGACATATGATTTTTCTTCTAAAACAATATCTTTGTTATGAATCATTTCCAACGAGGTTCTCAAAACGAACTCTTCAATTAATTCAGTATTAACAGAAAGATTGGAACATATTGCAACAAATACATTGTATACAGTTTGGTCAGTTTCATCATCAAAAATACGCTTCTTTTTACTCAAAACCTCGCTAATAACACTTCCTAAATCTTTTTCTAAAATACTGTGTGTATTTATTTTGAAACCAGCTTCATCATATCCTTCTTCACTACTAAAATCCAATTTACGTATTACATAACCACTCTCTTTATCTACAATAGAATCTCCTTCGTCGCGACCATATTCTCTACATAATTCGTCTTGTTTCTCTTGATAATTACCCATAATAAAAGCGATTGCTAAATCGTGAATAATCATAGGAACCAATTTTGTATTGGTTTCTTTGCAATATAACCAACGCGATTCTTCTTTCAATTCTGGCACCATTGGTTCTCTGCAATATTCTTGTACAAATCGAATTATATCGTCTTGTTTCTTAATGAAATCATCTTGGGATAAAATCAAATCAAATAGTTTTGCATGAGGAGATACGATAATATCTTCTCTTATATTTTGACGACCCAATTCGTATGCCAAATAATTGGCTTTGTAGAGTTGTATTTCTTTCAATCGTAATGAACTTTTGATTTGTTTGATTGATTTTTCAATTGCAGCATTCAATTCTTTTTCCATTTCTTCAACGGTTATACTAAAACGTTTATCCAATTCTTCTGCGAAAACACTATTTTGGCGGTTGAATTTGAACCGGGCTTCACTTTGTTCAGTGGATTCGCATTGTTGATTTTCGGTATTTTTTAAACAAGATTTTTGAACATTGCAAAACAAGGTTTGTGTATCAATAAAAGTAGTTTCATCAATAGTATCATCTTTTACCCAATGATTTTTAATACGTTTGTAATATTGGAGTTTCAATCGGGTATTTGCTTCTAATTCAATCTCCGCTTTTTCTTTATCAGTCAATTTTGACTCGTCAATATTGCTGGGTAATTTAGGACGTAATTCCAATATAGCATATTCTCCTTCATTCACTTCTTTTTTGCCAGAAATAAGAGTCACCGCCATTTCTTTTGCCGAATTTGGCGGACAATCGTGTTTTTGTATCAAATTTTCTGCTAAATAATCGACGAACATTTCAGATACCATGGATTTTTGTTTGTTTTCGTATTTTTTCAAAATATAATACGGTGTATCGTCCAAATCTTTATCATAATAAATTGCCCCTGAATTATTATCCTTCTGTAATTCACTGATAGAATGGTATTTCTTTGCTAAAAATCGGCGAGTGCAATCTTTGGGTTTTATTTTTTCATTCTCGCTCAAATCTTCCAAATTTGGTTTTTGTAATGCATCCAATAGTTTATTTGGTGTAATCAGTGTAAGTAAAACCCTGGACAGTAAATTCGAGAACAATATGCCATTATCAACTTGAATAATGTGTAATAATAATTCGGTAGTTGAATATTCTTTCAATTCTTCGGTTTTTATTTTGTAACCATCTGCAAATATTTCCAAATAATCTTTCTTTTCAGAAAACATGTTTTCTATTTTATTGGTAGCGGCACGTGTATTATACCGCGTATTTTGTATTTTAGCGAAATCTTGTGCTTTTTCATTCAAAGAAGTTTTATGTTTTTTGATTCTATCCTTGATAAAATAACGAATTTCGTTGTATTGTTGATATGTAATATCATCGTTATAAATCATAAATGGTTCAAGTGCATTAACAACATCAACAAACGAAAGCTTATCATTAATATTTTTCTTAATTAAACGGAATAAGATTCGCGTTTTAGGAATAATGGAATTCAAAAACTTACTGAATTTATCGTATTCATTGTCTAAATCGGCATCCAATGAGAACTCGGTAATTTTTTCCAAAAATTCAATATTTTCATCCAACGGATTCTTTTTACTATCATCATCGACATACTTTACTTCTTTATCCAAATCAGATACAACGTGGGTATCAATAGATGTTTTTTTATTCAATAAACGCGATAATTGCAAATAATGTTGACTTTTCTGTGATTTAGTAAGAATATTTGTTCCCGGTAAATCAATTTGCGAAAATTCCATAATAGGGACAGGTAATGTAATAACCGATTTTAGGGATAATTTATCACTTGGCATAAACGGTTTTCTTATATAGACAGTTTTACCATGTTTTTTGTCAACCGAATCTATTTTCGATAAACCTACATTGAATCGTTGAAATGGTGTATGATTTGAATTTTTCCTCCTAATATTATCAACAACCGCTTCTATATCAGAATGAACAACATGTTCTCGTGCAATTACAGATTCAGTATCAAATGGAGCTGAAAACGGTTTTGTATATTCATTCAATGTTGAGAACATATGTTCATATTTTGAAACATCTCCTTGCATTTCATTTTTATAATATTGTGAAATGACACCAGCTTCTTCATGTAAATCGTCTCCTGTATTCAAAAACATATAGTAATTATTATTTGCATTGTTTTCTTCCATATCTATGTCTTTGGTATTCTCATAATATAATTTTTTGCGAAATTTCACTACTGGTAGCAACCATTGTAGTTTCTTATTGAATTTTGAAATGACGTCTAATAATGGTTTATGGTCGGACCCTTTGATTTTGATATCACTCACATTTCCATTTTCATCAAATTTGGAGAACCTTTCACGTAATTCTTTGAATCTTCCAATAACAAAATGTACATTATCCATTACATTTTTCGTTCGTTTATGATTTGGAATAGTAGATAACAATTCGTCCATTAAATCATTGACTTGGGCATCAATAGTATAACGTTTTTTACTTTCGGATACTTCAACTTCCAGGGTAACTTCTTCGACTTCATCGTTTTCAAAAATATCATTGGCATCAATATACATATTATGTAAAACGTCGCGGATATTTTCGTCGGGGGATACGGATGCAGGAATAGAAATAATGGATTCACCGGTTTCCGTATATTCAATGGTCGCATCTTCGCGTTGAGGAAATTCACAAGATGTATCGCAAGATGGCTCTAAATTGGTAAATGAACCTACTTTTTCCATAACAGCCGGTTTTGGTCGTAAAACAATTTCTTCGATTGGTAATTCCTCGGGTAAACCTTGATATTTGAAATCAATGTAAATAACTCGCATGCCCGGAAATGTGGTAACTTCAATCATATCTTCTTCCAGATTCGTTATTTCGCCGGTGATAATTAGTGGAATTTCTCCACCAAAATGAATATCTACCCATTTTTTCGATACCAATCCATTCTGTCTTGCATAACCCTTTTCTTCACTACGGTATAATAATAAAATTTGCGAAATAGATTCATCAGTGAATGCGCCGTCTAAATCAATATACAATATGTGTTTCAAAAAGGTAGACACATTAATTAAACTTATTTTTTGTGAATCGATATAATTGATTATGAATGTTTGTTCATGTACGTCTATATTGGTGGGTGCAACTATTTGTATAATGTCTCTTAATTCCAATGAAATACCTTGATTTTCAATAATAGTGGATTCATTATCATTTTCTGTATCTATTTTTTCATATTCTTCCGACATTTACTATGATAATGTTATATATATAACGTCTAAATTATAATTCGCAAGAAATTCTTTTTGTATTTTTGTACTTTTGTATTTTTTTTTATAAAAGTAAAAATTAAACTGTAAAACAATTAAAGATTCTTCATGTATACATACAAAACATGAATGAAACTATGTGCAGAAATATTAATATAATTGAACAAAATAAGGAATCAATATTGATAAACAAAAAAATCTATCAAAATGCAAATATGAAATATACTATAATGAATTATACAAAAGATTTCTTATGTTTTGATGATTACGAAACATCAAAATATAGGTCAGTTGTTTTTTCAAATCCCGAAAACAAATTATTGTGTTTTTCTCCACCTAAATCTATAAAATATGATATTTTCATGGAAAAATATCCAGATATTGATGAAACTATTTTTGCAAATGAGATTGTTGAAGGAGTCATGATAAATTTATTTTATGATGAAAGAATACAATCTTGGGAAATTGCGACGAAAAGTGCAATCGGTGGAAATTATAAACACAAAAAATGTAATGAAATTGAAATATCGAAACAAAATACTTTCATAGAATTATTTTTACATGCATTACAATGTGATTCTGACATTCAACCATTGTGTAAAAGATTAAATCAAAATAAAGTAATTGAAATTTTTCCAAAAAAATATTGTTATAATTTTGTATTACAGCACCCTGAAAATAAAATCATTTTGAATATAGAAACCCCTAAATTATATTTAGTAGGGGTTTATGAAATACAAGGAAATACGGCGTTAAAAATTCCCCCACATGTTTTTGAAAATTGGGATATTTTCCTAAATATTCACGGAATCATTCATTTTCCCAAAAAAATATGGGAAAATTCATATGATAAAATAATTGCTAAATTTTGTTCCGTTTATACAACCAATATTCGTCCGGGAATCATGATTACAAATTTAGAAGACGGAGAACGAACAAAAATAATGAATCCGGTTTATATAAATCGCCGAAAAAACAGTAAGAAAAATCCAATTATACAATATCAATATTTATCTTTAAATCGAATTGATAAAACCGAAGATTTCCTAAAATATTTTCCTGTTTGTAAAAAAGAATTTAGAAAACAAAAAAAAGAATATTCGGATTTCATTTACAATATTCATAATTCATATATGTTGAAATATGTAGAAGGGTCTAAAACCCATCTATCTCCTAAATATTTGGTTCACGTGGACAGAATACATCATACTATTTATCTACCATCATTATCTGGCAAAAAACAATCGATTACAAAAGATATTGTCAAAAAATATGTTGAGAATATGGAACCAAGTGAAATATTATATTATTTGAATTATGATAATCGGCTATACATGTAATAATTATGTAATATTTTTGAAATTACATAATTATCTCCAGTACCAATGACATGTTACATAATCATAGCCTTCTTCTTCATATTCACTTGTATTTTGAACACTACCAACTTCTTTCCATTTCAATTTTCGCAAATTCATTTTATAATAATGATAATTCAACATATAATTAAAATAAATTTCATATTCAGATGAACCAGAGAATTCATAGTCAGCAATATCAACAGACTTCAAAAATATATTCCAAAATACATCATTATGTTGTTTTTCAACCATTTCAAACAATTGTTTGAGACATATTGTATCAAATATCATATGATGACATATACCACTTATATTAACATAATGCCGATTGAATGATTCATGTAATATCTTCATGTGTTGAAAATATGGAAGATGACAATCAAAACTAATATTAAATAAATATTCGCCATTTTCAATGAATTTGGTTGGTTTCAAAAAAAACGTATCTGCATCAATTACTAAATATTTTTCGAGTATTCCCGGAATTACAAATCCAGCATATAATTTAAGCAATTGTTGTAAATACCATCCTTGACGAGTTGTATACCCATGATATTTTACAACATCTTGTTTCGAAAAAGGAAATATGGATTCACTGATTGTAATACATCCTTCCACATGTATTCTTGCATCAAAAATGATCAAATAAATATTTCTATAACCAATAATATTACGTTTTGTATATTCTATTTGTTTGAGGAAAACAGTTGCATCATCTGGACCAATCGGAATAACTATATCAAATAATGTAGGATTTATGGATTCCATTTTGTATAAATGATTAAATGGAAAATATTTATATTATTTTATACTATTTTATACTATTTAGTAATAATATTGATTTTTTTATACCTTATGAAATTATAATTATTTGTAAAAATGTCAATAGATATTTTGTATTATAGTAACTATTGTCTTCACTCGAAAAAAATATTACAATATTTAGCAAAAGAAGCATTGACGAATCAATTAAATTGTATTTGTATTGACCGACGAACCCGTGACCAAAAATCAGGTCAAATTTATATTATATTAGAAAATGGCAAACAATTAATGATGCCCCCCAATGTTCACAGTGTTCCGGCAATGTTGTTGGTAAAAGAGAATTTTAGAGTTATTTTAGGCGAAGAAATTATTCAGTATTTGCAGCCAAAAGTTAAAAAACAAAATGCCATTGCAACACAAAACCAAGGTGAGCCAATGGGATTTGTATTGAATCAATCAAATAATGGTATGTCCATTGTATCCGAACAATTTACATATTATAATATGTCACCGGAAGAATTAAGTGCAAAGGGTAAGGGAGCAGGACGTCAAATGTATAATTATGTTTCAGCTAATGATGAAACGTATACGATACCTACACCTCCGGATAATTACCACCCGGATAAAGTATCCGGTGATGTTACATTAGATAGTTTACAAAATCAACGCAATGAAGAAATTAATAAATTTTTCCCAAACAATTCACCATTTATTCCTAATGTGTAAAAATAAAAAAAAAAATATATATAAAAATAATATTATCTATATTTTAGATATGTCGAATAAAAGTGCTATTTTAAAAACATTCAATACACATTTTTTTGAATTTATTGATGATGTTATACGTATTTTTCCTGATAACAAAGATATTAAACATGCAAGAAGTTCGTTTGAAATGATTAAAACTGCAAATCCTACTGCCATTGCAAAAGCATGGTACAAATTTGTATATAGTCCATATACAGGTGTAATTGAAGCCGGTGACATTACATTCTTTTTTGAGAAAGATTATTCAAGTGATATAAATCATTTAGCAAATTCAAATGAAATTATGAGAGTAATTGATACTATTCGCGAACCAGTACGAAGTATGACAGAGGTAGAACAAGGATATAGTATGAAATACATTCAAAATTTGAGTAAGTTATCGGGTATTTATGTTGGTATGTAATTTTTCAAAGTGTCGATTGTCGATTATATTTTCTTTCCAATCATGGTTTCTTTCGCAACTTTTTGATATCCTTCTCCACCAACATTTACACTATCATCTGAATAACAAAGTCCCATAAATGAACTGATATCATTTTTAGGGGGTGCATAATATTCTTCTAAACAATTTTGGTAATAAACTTCCAATATTTTTTCCAAATTTTTCAATTCTTTTGCGCTTCTATTTTTAGATGCAATTTCCATCATATGATATGCTTCGGATTCATTATTCATCTTTGTTGCTTCTTTAACAGATTTTGCAACAATAGGTTCATCTGGGTATGTTTTGATATGTCCTCCAATATAATAATAACCGTAATAGTCTTTTGCAAATTGTACATAGTTGTGAATAACCGAATAATCAATTTGGTCGTCTTTGTTATTTTCTTTGATGCATTCTTCATTGAATTCATCAAATAATTTTTTGTTTGTTTTGATGAATTTTTCCAATTCATTCAAAGATGGTTCTTTTCCAATAAATTCTTCGTAAATCATTTTGGTGGTTCAATTTACAATATTTCTTGTAAATATTTTTCAATTTTTTACACAAATTCCATGACGAATAAATGATGCATATACATTATATATATACACTGATAATGCAATATATAATATAGTAAATATAGTTATACCGTCCATTTTAGTTGTATACAATAAATAATCTTTATATTATGTTATAAACTCTATTTAGATACAATATATTATATAATAATTATAAATTTGTAAAAATGGAAGAATCTCATATTATAGAGTTAACAAATGATGAAATACTAGTTATGAAAGAGCTGGCAATGAATATTTCCGAAAATCCGTCAATTGCACCCGACTTGTATTGTTTGCAAGTAAAATGTGCATCTCACCGTCTTCCAGAAAGAATACGCATATTGTTACAAAATTTCGCAGACAACGGTAGTAATACAGGATTTTTATTGATTCGACGAATTCCTATCGATGAATTACCAACCACACCAGAAAATAATAATTGCAAAATAGGAGAACAAACTACATTAGCTAAAATTCAAAGTATTTTTGTCAGCGTAATTAGTAATATGATAGCATACGAAGCCGAAGGATATGGACGTTTATTCCAAGACGTTATACCAGTGAAATCAATGGAGAAAAATCAAACCAGTATTAGTAGCAGCGTGGAATTGGAAATCCATACCGAACAAGCTTTTTCAAAATTGCGCCCCGACATATTATCATTAGCATGTTTGCGTGGAAATACGAATGCATATACATATATATTACCAGTAAAATCGATTATAAATAATGTTACTGATACAGAATTGAAAATGTTGAAAATGCCATTATGGAATACGGGTGTAGATTTGTCATTCAAATTGAATGGTCATGAGTTTATTGAAGGGGATATTCGTGGACCTATGTCTATAATACGTGGGTATAAAGACAAACGATTGGAGAATGAAGACCCGCGTCTTGTAATCGAAGACCCATTGTTAGTTTTTGACCAAGATTTGATGACTGGTATAACCGAGGAATCAAACAAAATGATTCATAAAATAGTTGATATCTATTATAAACATCGATTTTCTCATAATTTGACTCCTGGTGAAATCGTATTTATTGATAACAATCGAGCGGTTCATGGGCGGTCGCCTTTTGTACCCAATTATGATGGATTAGACCGGTTTTTAGTTCGTTGTTTTGGTGTATATAATTATGAATATAGTGCATATGCTCGCGAAAATGGAGGCCGTGTAGTATCCGCAATATATAGTTAAGAAACATGTAAACGTTCTCAATAATTTTAGAAAATAACTATAATATTTATAAATGTTCTCATTTTAAAATATTATCATATTATAAAATAAATCCATGCAAAATATAACAATTGACGATTATAACCTATTTGGTGATTATAAAGTTAAAGAACAAAACGGTAAGTTTTACAAATTTAGGAATGAAAAACAAATTGTTATTGTTCCTGAATCTGATATTAAAAAACATATTGAAAATTTTGATCCCTTAAAAAAAGAACCACAATCTGTAAGAAGTTTCAAATATAACTTAGCCATAAATGATAAATATACAGTTGAAGAACAAAACGGTAGATTTTACGAATTTACGGATAATTCACCGATTAGTGTCCCTGAATCTGATATTGGCGCAGTCAAAGGATTTGAAAAGAATAAAGTACTTGAAAATGACCCCAACTTTGACGATAAAGATATAATGATGAAGCAAAATGTAACAAGTGAAAAATATAAATTATCTGGTGTTTATGGAGTTGAAAAAACAGGTGATAGTTATATATTTACAAAGCCTATTGTTTATGTCCCCGAATCTAGTATTGTTATGGATCACGATGATGGAAAAGTAATCGCATCTCAACCTGTGACAAAACAAAAAGAATCGCAATCAGGAGAACAAATCCAAGAACCAACATTACAACAAGAAAATACACAACTCTCGGATGTAGCATCTACGGGATCTGCAATTGTAAAACAAATTCAAAAAAACCAACAACAAATCAATACAGTTGCGAAAGAAATGCAAACAAAACAACAAGAAATCGTTGCAGTTGCACAAGAAATGAAACAAGAAATGAAAACAGAAACAGAACAAATGAATGCTGTTACATTAGAAATACAAACAGAAACAAAAGAAATGAAAGCAGTTGCACAAAAAATAGAAGATGATATTGCAACAGAGGCAATTCAATATGAAAAAGTTGAAAATGAATTGGAGCAAAATATTGAAAACGTTTTGATAAAAATAGAAAGTCTACCAGATATAAATATAAACATAACAGTATCAAATGAAGGAATTGATTTTGGACCTATATTAACTGAAATATTTGAAACTGGTATGAAACTTACTAAATTAGCAGGAGATTTAGGTCCAGCGTTGCCGGTTATCGGTACAGTACTTATTTTTGTAGGTAACTTTGCAAAATTAGTTGAATCTAACGAAGAACTTAAATCCATTGTGGAAGATTTGTACGAAATAATTAGTAAAGTAGAAAAATTAATAAAAATGATACGATTTGTAAGTGCAATTTTCAAAAAAAAAATATTACAATATTTATTTGCGCGGATAATAAACAGAAAAAGAGAGATGGTTATTCTTAAATCAGTTGATGGTAATGAAATTTCCAAAATGATTAAAATTATCGGAATTGTTTTTAAAACAGATATTGATTCAAATATAGAATTCAAAGCAAAAGAAAAATTATTAATCATTCAAGACATTTTGAATAAATTCAAAGTAGACAAGATGAAACCAGGTAAAAATGCGAGTTCTGCTACTAAAACAATTACTAGATTACAAAATGTTGGAAAAAGTTTGTATAATTCTATAAAAACACCTTTTAAAAGTATACAAGATTTTCTTTATGCGAATTCGTACATAGATAAGATTGTACGAAATATTACATTTGAAAACACTCTTATTAATTTACTATTAAGTCAATATGTTGTTATGACAAATGAATTTCAAGAATTAGTGAGGGGGTTCAAACCAATAAAAATTTATCAACCATTGAATAATGAAAAACAATTAACACAAATTAATAGCATCGACAATAATCTGAAAAAATACATTCTTACTGATATTGAGAATAAACAAATATTTTCGGAAAACAAAACAGAATATATAGATGGAAATGCATTAATTCAACATATATGGGATACAATAAGAAATGAAAACAATACATTTGAAAAAGAATTTAATATAGCTAATCAACCAAACCAAAAAGGGAAAAATCCATTTATTGATTTTCTTGAAAATAGTGACATTAAGTTTGGTGAATCAAAAATAAAAAAAGGTGGTAATAAAACAATGAACAAAAAAAATAAAAGACTAAATAAAACAAAGAAAGAAATAAAAAGAAAGAATTGTATTTTTTCTCATTCAAACCGCAAATATTGTAGAACAAAAAAATAAAAAATTCTAATAAGTCTAAAAGAATTTCAGAACATTACAAAAGTTCTCAAATTCTGATGTTTTATATCTCTATACAACCACAGTAAAAAAGTCTAAATCTTTTTAATCAATAACCCTTTTGTAAAATCAATTGGATTATTATCAGATTGTTGATTTTTTTCAACGCTTTGTACATTATGGCTTTCATTATGTTGTACAGATTTACCACCATCTATCGAAACTGGATATGATTCAACAAAATGATTCATAGGTTCAGTAGTAGCCGCCGGAATTCCATCTATTTTATTATCATTACCAGTGACTATGTTAATAACCGGTGTGAAATTCATTTTAGATGGCTCTGGTTGCGGTTGTGGTTGATATTCAAATGGATTTACATGGTTGAATTGTGCTGGTAATTGATTACCGTGAACAACTTCACTTGGTCGATATATTTCGTTTGGTGTAACTACTTGTATACTATCATCCAAATTATCTATACCATCCATATCATCTGTGCTAATAGTAATGAATTTACTTCCAATGTTTCTCACATTCCATGGACGATTTGCTTTTTTACCACCACGTAAATATACCTGTTCTCCTACATAATATTCATCACCTCCGCCACTTGCTGGTGGTGGTTCGTCCGGAGTTGTTGGATTGAATTCTGGAATGAAATCGGGTGCAAAAGGAGGTGAATCTGGGTCGAAAACCGGATTATATGGCGGTGAATCCGGATTATAAGCAGGGGATGTTTGTGGATATTGTGGTGATTCTGGATTATATGCAGGGGATGTAGGTGGATAATCTGGCGATTGTGGATTGTATGCAGGTGATGTAGGTGGATAATCTGGCGATTGTGGATTGTATGCAGGTGATGTAGGTGGATAATCTGGTGAAATTGGGTTGAATGCGGGTGATTCGGGAGTTCTTCCAGGTACTTCTGTTGCTCGAAGTTTCATTTTAATATCTGTAATAACTGTTTCAGGTGTAGCGGCGTCATCATGTAATAATTTCTTTATATTTTTGGAGAACGACATGTTCTCCAATTGTTGAATATTATCATCGGTTATAATACGCATTTGAACATTAGCGGTTTGCAATTCTTGCAACAATAACTTTAATGAATATGGCACCGAAACTACGCTAAAATCACGTCCAAATTTAGTAACGTTCTCAATACGCATATCTTTTCCATCCAATGACCCGGTGAATTGAATAGGACCATCCGCCATTGGACTCATAAACAGATTTTTCGATGGATTGTAAATAGCCAACATACCTGTTTTATTACAAACTGCAATATGATATTTATCACCACGTTCCATCATAGATTCGCGTAAGAAACTTGAAATACCATGGGAAATCAACACATCACGTTCCATTTCACCAATACGTAATCCACCATCATTTGCTCTTCCACTAACCGGTTGTTTTGTCAAAGCCGTTCTTGGACCAGTTGCACGATAATTGATTTTATCCTTTACCATGTGTTTCAAACGCATATAATAAGTTGGGCCTATGAAAATTTCGGTTTCTAATTGTTCGCCTGTCATACCATTGTATAAAAGTTCATTTCCACTTGAATGGTATCCCACTTTGGATAATTGTTCTCCAAAAATACCGATTTTGGAACCTTTATTATTAAAAGCAGTACAATCACTAAATCCACCATACATTACAGCGGCTTTACCTATAATACATTCTACTAATTGTCCAATTGTCATACGAGTAGGGATGGCATGAGGATTAATAATTAAATCCGGACGGATACCATCTTTTGTGAATGGCATGTCACACTCTGGTATAACCATTCCAATAGTTCCTTTTTGACCAGAACGCGATGCCATTTTGTCACCTAAATTTGGAATACGTTCTTCTCGAATACGGACTTTTGCAATACGTTCTCCTTCTTCACCTTCGGTAATATAGGTTTTATCAACAATACCCAACTGTCCTTTTTTAGGCATTTTAGAAGAATCAACTCTTACTTCATTTTTCACAATGCTATTGGTTGTTAAACCGATGAGAACCGTCTTATCATTTACTTCGGTTCCTTCTAATATAATACCATTCTTGTCCAATTTGCTGTAATCGCATCCTGGTTTTGTTCCTACAACAAATGGTTCATTTTCAATATTGGTAAACCGTTTATCAACAACAGTGTTTGCATTTTTCGAACTTTCTTCATGAGCTTCATATGTACTATAATAAGTTGTTCTAAATAACCCACGTTTTAGAGAACCTTCGTTGATTAAAATGGCATCTTCTACATTGTATCCAGTATAACACATAATAGCAACAATTGCGTTTTCACCATAAGGGTTCTCTTCATGATTAATATGTTCCATATATCGTGATTTAACAATAGGAATTTGACCAGAGTTGAGAACAACTGCACTTTTATCCATACGATTTTGAAAATTTGTATGATATAGTGAAACTGCTTGTTTACTTTGACCACATGAAAATGAATTACGGGTTGGAGGGTTGTTCTCCGGGAATATGATTTGGTTACCCATCATACCGTAACACAAAGAATCGTGGATTTCCATATGAGTATTTTTATTTTTATTGATGTTCTCCATTGATTCATTTGTAAATGCAATAAATGCATCTTCACTTTCACTTGGATCAATATAATCAATAATCGCCTTTTCTTTTAGGAAACGTTCTAATTTAGCAGGATTGGTTTCACTTTCAACGCCCTTATATAATTGAAATAATTCATATATTTTAGGAACATTTGGATTGAAATCGGTAGTACGTTTTTCATTGAACCCGGCAATTAATTCTTTCCATGTAAATTCGCCACTCTTTATTTTTCCCATAATTTCTTTGGAATCAAATGATAATTTTCCACTTTCATCATCTACATAAAAAATTGGTCTGCATATACGTCCTGCATCTGTATAAATATAAATAGTATTCTGTTTAATATTGAAAGTAGCACTCAAATGAATTGGTAACAATGCATTTCTTCTAAATAACTTAATCATTTTAATAGCGGCCAATGGTTCATTGATAGAACCGGCCCATAAACCATTTACCATGACTCTTGTCATATTGGATAAGATTTGTGGAGAACATTCTTCTACTAATTTCATGCCCGTTTTTTCACGTAACCATTGTATCATAGGCTCTCGTGACATACCTCGTGAAATGTATGTGGAAATTGCCAAATGTTTATGTAACCCAATATTTCCACCATCCGGGGTATCAATTGGGTCAAAATATCCCCATTGGGATGTATGCAAAACTCTGGGACCGATTAGTTTCACCCCAGAATCCAATGGTAAATTGGTTTTACGTAAATGACTCAACATAGTATTGAATGAAAGACGATTCAAATCTTGTACAATACCAATACGTTTTGTATGAGTTTGTGCGCCCCAATTTCCTTTGAATGCTTTATTGAATCCGGATTCTACAATACGGTCTTTAAACACTTCACGATAACTATCTTGAATAAGACCTTCCAAATTTTCTTCATATTGTTTTTTGTTATAATAGAGCTTCTTTTCAAATTCTAAATGAATTTGTTTTTGTTGCAAGTTATAATATTCACGAAATAAATCGTATATTAGAGAACCTACCAATTCCACGCGTTTGTATTTGAAATTATCACGGTCAGTTGGTTGTTCTAAACCAGTATACACTGACAATAATCGAAATACAATATATCCAAGGTAATAGGCCTTTTGTATATAATTCAGTTCTCCAATGTGTGGTAAAAAATAATCCGATAATATTTCAAGAACATAAGTAACTGTGTTTATTTTAGTAAATGATGCAATATATTTAAGAGCGGTTTGTTGATTATTAATTCCAGCTGAATCGTGAACAGAGGGTATAAACAAATCAACCATAGGTTCATATTTGTCTAAATCAAGTAAACACGTTGTAATAATATCTTTATCACTAATGATACCAAGAGCCCGGAATACAATAAATAATGGTATTGGTTTACGCACATTCGGAATATTGACAACAATGTTCTTGTTAGAATAACGTGCGGATGGAGTTTCCATTTTAACAGATAAAGTTCGAATTGGTTTAGACACATTTTCAGATACAGAACGTATTTCAGCGGAATATAAATATTTTTCATCATTTACATCGCGAATATACAACATATTGTCTGCAAACTTTTCTTGTGGTATAACGGTTTTTTCTTTTCCATCAATGATAAAATAACCACCAATATCATTCTTACATTCGCCCATAGAATATCGTATTTCACGGTCTAACCCATTCAATACACAAAATTGAGACTGTAACATGATGGGAAATTTACCTAAATAAATTTTCTCCAATGTGATGGTATGTCTTTGAACATTTTGCGCAACAACCGATTCTTCGGTCATTTCGCGAACCATCGCGGCAAGATTGGGCGTCATTTTAACTCTATCCGCATTTTGTTTTTTAGCAGCATCTGTTTTTTTTGCACCACCTGATTGTAAATCATTTTGAAAGTTATCTAAATGTTTTTTAATTTCCTCCATATTTTCAGAAATAGTTTCTTTAAAATTACCGGCATTTTGTTGTTTATATTCATTGTTCTCTGCAATATATTCATAATCATCGAATTGAACTTCTCCGCCTTTTGAATTCTTGGTGATTTCGTTTATACCTACCATTGTAGGTTCTTCGCCTGGTTTCAAAATGCGTACAAACTCAATTTCAACATCGTAATGAATAGTCATACCATAATTCATATTTCGAATACGAGCTTCATTTGGAAACATATAATGTGAATTATGGTCGTCATATATTACTGGTTTTCCAAAATAGATTTTAGACCCATCTTTTCCACCAAAATACATGATACATTGGTGGTAGTAATCGTCAATTGTTTTATCATATTTAGAAGAAATTACCACAGGATTCTTCTCTTTGAAAATTTGATATATTCCATTCTGGAAAAAATCATTGTAAGATTCTATGTGATGTGTTACTAAAGATTGTGGATTGTCTTCAAATTGACGATTTATTATTTTCCATAATGTAGAATTTTCCATGAAACTATAATATAAATTACTATTATATTTTGTTTATTAGTTTTTAATAATAGTTTATTTAAGAAATTTAGGAATCTTCGGTCTAGGAAAAAATTTCTTATATTACTTTATAATCAATGGAAAACAAAACATTAGATGCTCTTTTCGGACCTTTAAACAAAAAATACTGTTTATGGTTTTACATTTTATCCGTTTTAGGATTTGTATTTTTAGTTATTGCCCTTGCATTGACTTTATATATTGGTATTTCTAAACGTAAAGGAATTGATTTCTACGTTCAAATGTTGATTGGTTCATTGGCATACGTAATTTTCTATTTCCAAAATCGTTTACTATATTCAATGTGTGTTAGTGCTATTTAAATAAACGTGTATTTGAAAAAAATAATTATTATCAAATGATAGTAATTATTTACATAGTTTAGCTATAATATGTAAAAAATTGATTATTAAAAATAAATTAAAAAACAAATTACTAATATATATAATGTCATCTGCATCAAGTAATCGTATTTTAAGTATTTATAAATCTCGTAAAACAATATTAGATTTGCTTGATTATCAAGATTATTTAGTCGAAGATTATACTGGATTTAGTATTAATGAAATAGATGCTATGTATGTGAATTCGCAGTTGGATTTATTAGTAACCCATAAAAATAATCAAAAAAAAGTGTATGTTAAATATTTAATTTCATCAAAAGTCCGGGCAAAAGATTTAGACGATATTATCGAAGATTTAATGTACATAGAAAATGTTTTACAAAAATCAGATACCATTATTATTATTATTGATGACGAACCAAATGATTCAATTACTGCAAAACTAAAATATTTGTATGACCATGATGGTATTTTCGTAGTAATACATAATATTGCACGATTACAATTCAATATTTTAGAACACACTTTGAATCCCCAAGTAGTTGTTTTAGAAGAAAATAAAACTGATGAATTAATGAAAAAATACAATTTGAAATCATTAACACAATTGCCAGAAATTGACCGATTTGATCCATTGGCATTAGCATTATGTTTAAGACCAGGCCAAGTATGTGAAATGCAACGAGGAAGTGCTACTGCTCTTTCATATAAATATTATCGTATATGTGTTTAGTGATTTATCTAATGAATGATTTATCTAATGAATATAATATAGTTATGTCAGAAATAAAAAATTTAACAGTTGCATATAATCCAAATGATTTTTATTATTATAGTGCTCCTTCACTTGTTGATGCGGATTTCAATAGTGTTCTAAAAATAAATAAGGATTCAACGCTGGATAATACAACATGTGATACTATAATAGATGCAAATGTAACAGATAAAAATATTGATTGTAGAAATTACACAGGATTCAGTGATAATAATATTTTAGCAGCATGTTATGATAGAGAACTTTGTATAAACCGTAAAAATGCCATGAAAATTAGCGAATTACAAACAAATCACGACGGCGCTGACATACGAAATATTGATATAAATGTGGATTATAATCGTGAATTATTAAAATCGTATAATTTAGCGATAGGTAGTTTAGGAGTATTAACATTGTTTTATTTTTTATATAAATAAATTATATACATTTTAATATGAGTAATTATACATTTTTTACAAGTAATAATAATAAAATTATATTCAATGATACATATAATGATGAAATTGACAAAAGAAGAGTTGAATTAGATAAAAGATTAAATATTTTATATAAAAATAGAGATGTTATTAAAAATACACAACAAAAAGAAATCGATGCAAATGTATATGCAAATATTATGTTAACTGTATTAGGTACATGTTTATTATATTTTTCATTTTTCAAGGTTATTCAAGATTAATGAAATAAAATATGAAATATGTATATAAATGAATAGTCAATTATTTGAACAATCATCCTCATTAATTTATTCCGATTTTTCGCATATCAAAGAGAATTTTAGTTTAGTAGAAGGATATACTTATTTTGATTCAAACAATAATTTGAATGGTAATCTAGATACATATACAAAATTACAACAAACCTTGTCAAATGACCAAAAATATGATTTCAATGGCAATACATTACTTTTTTCTGATGAAAATCTTTTAATTTCTGAACAAATTAAAAAAGATAATGAAATACTAATAACCAGCGAAAATAATTTGAGAATAGCGTCAACTATCGCAGCAGCAACAATGATAATATGTGCATTTTTTTTGATAGGTTCAAAAAAATAAACTCAAAATATATAATATATTATTTATTATATATATAAATGTCGTCTGCAATAAATAATACGGATGTAGAAAAACTTGATTATGTACTAAAATTAGAAAAGGAAAGATTAGATGCAAAAAAAAAATTAATCGATAACGCAACATTTAGTCAAAATAGACAACAAGATTTAAATGAAAGTTATCGTAAACGATATGTATATTATAATTACATGGCAACTATTATAGTAATCGCGTTATTAATATATTTGGCATTAGTAGTTATACATTATTTTTTCCCAATTATTCCGAATGTTTTTATTGATATGGCTACAATATTACTGTTTTCATTCATTATTATATTCATTATTTATAATTTAGGTATTATATACAGTAGAGATAAAATGGATTTTGATAAAATAAATACTCAAAGTCTCAATATAATTAGTGCAAGTGAATTGGCAAAACAACGTATGAAAGATGTCAATTCTGGAAATTTAAGTGGAATATCAAATGCAGATATGGGTAACACATGCGTCGGTGCAGCATGTTGTTCTTTGAATGGAACTCATTGGGATTTGAATTCGGGAAAATGTGTAACCGGAAACGTAGCATCTTTTGCAAATATTTCAGAATCATTTGGGTGTAATAATTGTTTGATTGTAAACGGAACGGCAAAACCATTTGAACCATCCGAATTTGATAATTATGCAAAAATATAATATAGTGATATTTTAGATAATTAATATGACTTCACTGGATAGATACCAAATTGAACAAATTAAAAATATAACGAATTTATTGCCTGGGAATGAACGTAATACATTAAGAAATATAATAGAAAATATGGACAAGAAAATTAAATCGCGTGAGCGTGATTACAATGATTTAAATAAAGAATGTAGTAATTTGTATGATGAATATAAAAAGTTGGAAAAAAAGGTAAGCCAAATGATGTTAAATAAAAATAAAGTTGATGAGATATCTAAGGAGAAAGACTTTTACAAACAACAATTGAACGGTACCGAAAGCGAACCTGGATTTATAAAACTTCTCGCAGAAAAAAATAATAATTTGGAAAATTTTAATAATATAAATAATATAGAAGGAATGAGTATCATAGAAGGCATTACTACAAAAGAACTAGGTGATGTAATCAATGAAAATAAATTACTCGAAAGTCAAATACAAAAAAATCAAAATAATTATAGTGCCGACGATACGCAAGTTTTTTATAAACAACAACAGTTTTACAGACAACAAAATTTCAACTTTTTTTTAATTATACTATTTTACTTTTTAATTTTAATTTTAGGCATATATTTGTTCTTTTTCAAAAATAATATGAGCATTTATTTCAAAATTTTCATTACGATTCTATTAGCAATTTATCCTTTTATCATTGAAATTATAGAATTTTTTGTATATTTTGCTTTGTATTATGTATATGCTCTAATAAATGGAGTACCATTTGATTTAGGAAACTATTATGGATTCACATTTACAGATAAATAATATTCACGAAAAATATATAATATATTGAAAAATATTATATATTACATTTTTACATAGTAGATAATAAATGAGATATTTCTGTAATACTTTTTATTATATAATCAATGTCAGTATCATTTACATCTTTATGTATTACTAAACGTATTACTTCCGGTGACCAAGCACTAACTCGTATACCTTTATCTTTGAAAAGTAAGGCGACATTAGTTGATATTTCTTCTTTTTTCCACGATTTATCATAGGATAGAATATCAATAAAAATAATATTAGTTACTACCGGATATTTCACTTGAAAAGAATGTAATAACCCAATAATATCTGCTATTTTTTTACTTCGAATATGGTCATTTAAAATAATTCCATCGTCAAAATTATCTAATGCGACTAATCCCATTGCGCCTAATATACCAACTTGTCGCATACCTCCACCAAGAGCTTTTCTGATACGTTTTGCTTTTTCAATAAATTCTTTTGTTCCAATCAATAGAGAACCAATGGGTGCACCAAGTCCTTTGGATAAACAAACCGTCAAAGAATCGACCAATTCACCAATTTTATAGGGTGACTCATTCATATAGGTTAATGCATTCCATATTCTCGCACCATCTAAATGAATTGGAATATTTTTATCCAAAGATAATGTTTTTAAATCTTGTAAAAATTTTATTGGCAATACTTGTCCACCGCATGCATTATGTGTATTTTCAATGCATATAAGTGATGTAGTTGGTTCATGAATATCGTTATCTCGAATACTGATGTTGATATTTTCTATATCCATTGTACCATCAGGTAAGTTTGGAAGAGTTCGTAATGAAATGCCACCAAATTGTGATGCGCCAGATTGTTCATACAAAAAAATATGACTTTTATCTCCAACTATTATTTCAGAACCGCGTTTTGATGACCAACTTAATATTGCAGTCAAATTACTCATAGTTCCAGAAGGAAAAAATAAAGCATCCTCTTTATTAAACATTTTGGCGGCTCTTTTTTGCAATAAATGAATAGTTTGATCTTCTCCATAAACATCATCTCCCACTAAACAATCTAATGTAGATTTTCTCATCTCATAACTTGGTTGGGTTACTGTATCACTGCGTAAATCAATCATATTATAACTATTATTATAATATGATAATAAAATAATCTTTATATAAATTTTATTTGTATATTACGAAGTTTTTATTTTTTTCATGAATGAATTATATGCACTTATCAGAGTAGGATGGTGCACATAGGGTAAATTATTTTCCTTACAAAATTCTTCAACAATCGGCGCTATGTACGTGTAATTATGTCCGCAAATATTTGGAAATAAATGATGTTCTATTTGATGATTTATTCCAGAAAATGCCATTGTCCATATTCGATTTCCGTTCATAAAATTTCCGGAATTACATATTTGTCGTTTTGCCCAATCGGAACCATCATAATATTTCTCATGAGTTTCATATAAATCATGGTCAGCTATTACATTCAAATAATATAATGTATTTCCCGTTATCATATAAAACAAAGAGGGTATTATTCCCATATTATACAAAAGATATATTTTACAAAACATGATTACTAATGAATCTATGTCATAATGATTAGTATTTGGTATTTTGAAATGATCTGTTCTATTCAAAATTAGTCGGTTTTTGAATGAACTAAAAACGTACCATATAATTTGAAAAAACAATTGTCCTGGTATCAATGTAGATATTATATTTGTTTGTATTTCCAGTTGTCTATATTTGTTCAAATCAAATAAATTTATAGAATACAAATCTTTATCTATGTCATTATTACCACCCGTAAATGAATGATGATAATATATATGATGATAAAACCAGATTGAATGATTCCATAGAACCCAACTATTTGCTATTTTGGAAATAAAATTATTTACTTTTGGATTTGTCGAAATAGCATAATGTGAACCATCATGTAATAAGTTGAATAAAATGGATACTTCAATCGACGATGCTATTACAGAAAAAAAACATCTCAAAAAGGTATAATCAATAAAATTGATAAGTGTAATAACATAGATATATAGTAAAATAGATGATATATTCCACGCATACCAAGAAGTAGATGCTTTGATAGATTCTCTATCTGGATATACAGTTTTTACTTTTTCAATTAATTTGTGATAGGTTGTAAAATCGGTATTGTATTCATTTTTTATATCGCTATCTTTTTCAAGTATTTCATATTTGTCTAATGATTTTCGTATTGATTCAATGTTTGAAAAAGCATGATAAGATTCAAATAATGCAGTACAGTCTTCGAGTCCTTTTGTTTTTACTAAAATTTCACTTCCACCGGGATGGATTTTTATAAATGTTGTTAAATCATATTTTTTTCCATAAATATTCCACATAATATAATAAAAATATACTATATTTTTATGTTGTTATTGTAAATTATTTTTACTATAAAATCTTTACAAACTATAAATCATTTTCATGAATATTATCAACATCGTTATCTTCATCGGACCCGGAATTGATTACTTCGTTATCAAAATTAATACGAATACCAACCCATGCACGTTTTTTATCATAATTTCCATATTTTTTATCCATATATGTATGTACTTTCTTTGAACTTGGTGCACCAGTATTTCCATGAATCGATTTATACCATAATGTAAATTCATTTGTAATTGCCGATTTTGAAACACTTCCATTTGGGTCGACTATCATCTTATCCCGAATGAATTCTGCAATATAGTCATTCTTTTCCTTATACGAATTACTTGCGGATAACACTCTGGGGCAATCGTGAACCAAACCTTCTGTTTTAAATGCAATATCTACTAACATCGCCATAAATACTTCGCGCCATACTGGAAATTTCTCATTAATTTTGACATCCTTCAAGAATTGATATGGTTTTTCTGGGTCGCCTTGGACAGGAGTATTTGTAAAAAGCGATTCAAAATCTACCACGCGAATTCTTCTCCATGTTCCATGGTCTTGACTTTTGATTTCCATCAAAACGTTTGTACAAACACATAATTTGAATTGCGGAATAAACGTTACCATTTCAGTCATATATGGCGCACGGGCAGTAATTGGGTCAAACCCACTTGTCAATTGTTTTAATACACCTTCATTTATCTGGTCTCCTTCTTGGGGTTCTTGCATAAGAGCATATCTTACGCCTTTCAAAGCTACTATTTCTGGTGCTAAACCACCAATCTTACCTCGTCTATCGGTTATCAGAGACAGAGGAACATCGCCTTTGTAATCACCTAAACATTCTTTCATCAAATCGGTCAATACTGATTTTCCATTTGCCCCAACACCGACATACATATTGAATGTTTGATTGGATGAAGTACCTATCAATGTAGATGCTAAATGTTCCCACATATATTTATATAATTGCGGGTCTGGAAATAGTTTGTGCATAAAATCATTGATTTCATCCATGGTTTGTTTATGTTTTTCTTTATCCAATGGAACATAGTCTATTTTTGTACATTTTGATAAATGGTCTTCTGGATATCCTTTTCTGAAAACTTTGCTTTCAAAATCAATGACACCATTATTGAATGATAGTAAATATGGGTTACTATCCAATTGTTGTAGAAAATCTGGGTCATAGAACCATTCCCTAGATTCGCGCATAATATTGTTCTTGTCGTTTGTGTTACCCAATCTAGTGCAGATATTCAATATTTTATTGGCATTTTCTTGCATACGTTTGGATTTTGCTTCATCGGGTGGGTTCAATGAACTTGCTTGATTCATTAAACTCTGAGCTCTTTTCCAATACAAATTACGCAATGTTGTTGAAATTGAATGACGTAATGTAGTACCAGAATCGTTTTGAATCCAGCAATGTTTCTTCAACTGATACCAAACTCCTTTGGATACACTTACACAAACATAATCATGTTTATGCAATTGATACAATACACCTGCAATATCGAAATCGCCACATCCGCGAGAGTTCTTGTCACTGCCAATCTTGTCCAAAGTGATTGTTTTGATTGTTTGGTCAATATAGAAATCAATACTTGTTTCTCTTACTTTTTTGAATTTTTCCAAAGCATCTTCCCGAGACCAATGCATAATTGAACGTTTTGTCAATCCATATGGATTTTTTAAATCCATATTTTGCCATCTATCATATAAATCGGATATATTATTGAAATCAAAATTTTCAGCCAATGCGCTGAATGCGACCCAAACTATCAATAAACTATCATGAATATTACGTAATGCCCAACCAACACGTATCCATTTTAGAAATGAACCATTACCATAATAAGATTCTGGTAATGTCATTGTATAATCATGTGCTTCCCTCAATTCATAATCAAATGATTGTATTGAATCCAAAAATTCATCAACAGCATCTTTTAACTCATCGCGATTTTTTATTTTCAAAATATATGCATTTACATCAGAATAATTATTCATTGCACTACGTTTTTGTCTTGTTTGTCTTGCATTGGTTTGTAGAGTTCCATTCGATTCTTTTGTTTTTATAAATTCACTAGTATGAAATAAACTAGGATGACCAGTATATCTGGCTGACAATTTTTCAATATTTTCAATAACATTAAAGTTATCTAAATGAATATTGGTTCGAATAAATTCACCATCATCAGTATCATATGTAATTTCATAAATATATGTTAATTTGTAAACATCGTGATGTGGCTTACGTGAACCATATAATTGCCAAGGTGAATCTGCCTTACTAACACCCTCATCTAATACACCATCCCAAGTATTTACAATCGGAAAATCTGACCATGCTTCTGCAATTTTTGGAAGCACTTTTTTTCTTAATAATATTTGAGTAATTCGGTCAGCTTGCAAACCAATAATGATGTGAATACCATCTTTTGTAATATTTTTGTCAACCACACGATTTACATCATTCTTTTGCATCACATATACATTGAACTTCGTGTTTTCATCAAATTGATATATAGTTTTTAATTCGGCTAAATATATGTCAATTCCATCTTCTATATGTGATATATCATACAATCGTTTATCCACAGCATAATCAAAGTGTAAGTCAATATCTATCAAAATTGGACCATTTGAATCCAATTGTTTTTCGGTCAAATATTCTTCATTGTTTTTTGTCAATATTTCATTTGCATATAAACGTAAGAAGTCGGGATATTCTTCATCACTTATATGATACGAACCGCCATAAATTCCACAATCATTATCCGGCATTCGTGTATTTGTATAAGGCAAACCGCTGTTCTTTGCAATGTGTTTTATCAAATAATCATTTAGTTTTTTCGAAGTTTTAGATTGCATTTTATTAGAATGTGACTTTTGCATATCATTTTCTGTTTGCGATTCTATATTTATTTGACGATTGTTCGTCGTCATTCACTTGTTATAATAATTATATAGATATTTTTATATTAATTTTTCAATTCAATTTTTTGTATTTTTGTATGAAATATTATAGATTTTAGGATATTTAGATTTCAATATCATGTATTCATTATTATATAACAAAAAATTGATTGAATAAATGAATTAAAATAATAGTTTTAATATATACAATACAATGAAATTCTGCAATAACTGTTCCAATATGTTATATATTAGTATTAACGAAAATGATACTAATAAATTAATTTACTATTGTCGTAATTGTGGTAACAAAGATGAAACTATTACCGACGAAGGTGTATGTGTTTTGAATACTCAATTAAAAAAGGGTGAACAAAAATTCAATCATATTATTAATAAATATACAAAATTAGACCCTACATTACCGCGCATTTATAATGTGAAATGTCCAAATGTTGGATGTAAATCAAATACGGAACATGACAATAAATTACCCGAGGTCATTTATATTCGGTATGATGATGATAATTTGAAATATTTATACATTTGTTCGGAATGCGACCATACATGGAAAACAGATGATAACAAATAATTGTAGTATTTTCAGAAAATCAAGAAAATGAAGAATATGAAAAATAAAAACAAAAAATTGAATGTATTTATTTTTAATACATTTAGAAATATTGGAATATACTATATAACATGGACGAAAAATACGAATATCCATCTGATATTGATTCGGAAATTGATTCAGATACAGAAAATGTATTAGAGTTGCCAGTAACTTCTAAAATTAATAATAAAACTACAAATATGGTAAATGATGATAGCGACGAAGACGAAGATTATGATAATGACGATGAAAATGAATCTATGAACAGTGAAGATGATATATATGAAACAGAAAATACAGAAAATGCTATTGAAAAAAACTCTTATAATATTGACAATAACGATAATGATGATGACGACGAAGATGACGAAGATGACGACGAAAATTATTTACAAAAATTTAATGAAAACATAAAAAGAAATATCATAAGCGATTATCATCCCGAATTACAATTTAATAATTATGAAGAAATTGAAAATTTGACAACAATTATTAGAAATGAAAATGGAACAATTGTAGACCCATTACACAAAACTTTGCCATTCTTAACTAAATATGAAAAAACCAGAATTTTAGGTGAAAGAACTCATCAAATAAATTCGGGTTCAAAACCGTTTATACCAGTTGAATCAAATATAATAGATGGTTATTTAATTGCATTAGCTGAACTTGAACAGAAAAAAATACCTTTTATCATAAAACGTCCTTTACCTAACGGAGGATGTGAATATTGGAAATTAAAAGATTTAGAAATAATTTAATGATTCATTTTAGAACCAATTTCTTCCCGAAGTATTTTATGATTTTCAATATTTTTTATTGGGTGGTATATATTTTCAGGTGTTATGTTTGCAATATTCCAATCATAACGCCATTGTATTGTATTATTCATTTCCTCCGGATGGTCATATATTAATTTATGATGTTTTGCTATTGTAGGAATCATTGCTTCTATAAATACCATTGTTTTTGATTCGGAAATATAATCATCTATTTTTTGTAATAGTTCTCTTGACAATCTCGATACGCAAATCATTGCATTGTAGTATGGAGGTGGTATGATAAAATCGATTCCGTACCAAAACCAATAATTATGTTCTCCATTTTCATTGATTTCATAATCTTTTGTTAACAAATCACTATCTGGATATTTTTTATCTATGTATACAACTACGTTTATATCATAAAAGAATGTATCATCTTCGAAAAACCATACGTAATCATATTCGTTGTTCAATTTACAGAAATAATAAAGTGCTTTGTCCCATGCAATAATTTTAGGAAATCCTAATCTACTTGACGAATTTATATAATTGTTTTCTTCGGTTTCGGCGTGGGATATTCGAATAATTTTTACGTTGGGATATTTGTAACCATATATTGAATGGTAATCAACATAATCAACGTCTATTATGAAATAAAAATCATAATAGTGTTGTTTATCTATATTGTTGAGAAATTCTAACCATATTTCATTAGGAGTATATCCAATTATACAAATTGCCCGTTTTTCCATAATGTTTTGTATACAATAATATAAAACATTTTATTTGTATCATTTTTTGATATATTTTTTATATGTTCTAAATAAAAAAATCGGGGTCATAATTCAAACGTGTACTACTTTTATGAAATTCCGTTTGACCACCATGTCCATAATCTCCAATTGCGTCTTCTACTGCCATCATTGGATACATCAATGCTCTGTTTCCCTGCTTTGTAATTGTCCAATCCGGACTAAAATGAGGCAATGAAGAATTTACTAATGTTTCGTCAGCATATCCATTTCCAAATTTTTCTATCAAAAATTCGGCATGTTTTCTGGTTACCATATACAAATGTGCACCCCAATGACCATGCTCGGTTGCAGGATAATTGTGATATTTATATGGACGATTTTCAAAATGCATTTTCAATTCATATCCAGACATCCAGTCTTCAATCGCATAATTGGTCATGTGACCTAATAACAAAAAATCCAGATTCATAGTTTCAAATTCAGAAATAATATTCGGTAAATGATTTGTAAAGTCCTTGTGCAGATAAATATCGTCTTCGCAAAAAAACCCATATTTTTTATCTGTTTTTAAAAATAATTTCAACATGTCGACGTGACCATATGTAATCGACCAAAGACGTTTGATTCCTTCACCAATTGGTTGGGTATCTATTCTAGGGTCTGTAATTTCAACACCTTCAAAAATGTTCAAGTCCAATCCTACTTTGGTGAAACGTTCTTTCATATTCTTATACCTGACCGGATTTTTGTAACATAAACAATAAAATTCACACCGATTTGTGATAGATTCCATATAATTGTATATGGTATATATTTTTTATATTCTTTGTTCAACATTTTTTATTTTTACAATGAACCATAATAAAAACAAACAAAAAATTGAATTAAATACAATATAGTATAGATATACAACCAACGTTACAAATATGAATTCAGAAATAAATCGTAAAATTGCGAATCCTGATAGCTTTCGCGAAAATATACGTAAAAAATTCGCTACCATTCTTCAAGATGATACTATGTCTATCAATCTTGAAAAGGGGGTATACAATTATTCTATAAAAGAAGCAAATACACGTAAAATCGTGAAAAAATGGGAAAATCCTGCTTTTGCGCAATTGTATTTAGACAAATTACGTTCCATTTATATTAATTTGAAAAATGATGATTTATTAACACAACTCCGGCAAAATGATGTTACGCCTCAAAGTATTGCATTTATGACTCATCAAGAAATGAATCCTTCACATTGGCGTGTATTCATTGACCGAAAAATCAAACGTGATGCATCAAAATATACTTCCAATATTGAAGCATCTACTGATATGTTTACTTGCAAAAAATGCAAGTCAAAACGATGTACCTATTATGAATTACAAACTCGTAGTGCGGATGAACCTGCAACTATATTTGTTACTTGTTTAGATTGTGGCAAACATTGGAAATCATAAATTTTGCCAAAAATGTAAAAACAAAAATGTAAAAAATTGATTCATTCTCTATTTTACATTTTTATTTCAATAACAGTACTACAAAATGGGAAACACTACTTCATTAGAATCAAAACATCAAAATGATATTTGTGCAATTTGTAATAAGAATATTGATATTCAGAATTTGCTAATGTGTGTTCGATGTAATATATCATTACATGAATCATGTTATGATATTGCAACGACTATGAATAAAACGTATACCAAATGTCCTGCATGTAATCGTATTGGGTCGGTTGGTAAATTTCATTGTATAAATTCAAAATAAAAACAAAACCTAAAAAATTGATTTATTATGTATTTTACTTATTTTCAATAAGAATAAATAAAATGGTAAATCGTTCATTTTTGAAATCAAATTATGACAATGAAATTTGTGCAATTTGTAATAAAATAGTCGATGTTAAAAATTTATTAATGTGTGTTCGGTGCAATACATCACTACATGAATCATGTTATGATATTGCGACTTCTATAAATCGAAGTTATAACATATGTCCTATATGTAATCGTATTGGATGTGTTATTAAATTTCCTTGTATGAATTCAAGATTATAAAAATATGAAAAAATACACAAATCTACAAAAAAATTATTTTTTTTTATTATATAATGCATTTACCCAACACCTGTCTTGAACGCATAAAAAACATTGGTGAAAATTATGAAAATATAATTTTGATATTTCTATACAACATTCGCAATATTTATGCTTTTTACACATATGTTTGAGTTCTTTTTTTTCTTCAAGACAAACTGGACATATCATTATATACTATGATATGACTTGATTTTTTCTAAATATTTTCATTGTATTTTGTATGACTGCATTTGTAATCACAAAATATTATAGTGATTACAAACGACTATTTATATAGTGGAATTATTCTTCTAGTGACATAAAATTCACTAATTTGACAAAGATATTAATAATATCCAAATAATAATCCATTGACGCTGTTATAAAATCCCCGTAATAATCTTTTTGTAATATTTGGTTTGTATCGTATACAATGAATACAGAGAACAATGTCAATCCGAACATTAGAAATCCTTTTACAAAATTTGAATAATTACCCATAAACATGGTTACAATTTTCACAATAATATATAACAGTAGTATTAATAATAACCAACCTCCGAATTGTTGTGTTAGTTGAACACCAAATAAAATCATTGTTAATCCGAATAAAAACATACTACCAAATATCCCGATTGTTCCAAATATAGCCGTTTTTATTATTGCAGGGTCGACTCTATTTCGTAAAAAAGACAATAAATACCCAATCATATATGATATACCTGTGAATATTAGTGTTTTTAACCATAATGGCAAGTCCAATGATATTACAAATATCAATGCAAATAAACCTATCACTAATAATATCCATAATTTTATGTCCAATTTTTCTTTTTCATTTTTTGAATTTTCCATAACATAATACGTTATTCCCAATTGAACAATCAAGTTCGCAAATACCATCATTAAAAATCCTTTTTTTTCATCCAGTAATTTGAAGAAATTCTTGTTTTTTCCAAAAGATACTAAATTTCCCCCTTTTTGATTTTTAGCGAACAAAGTATTATACAGATTTGTGTGAACCATCTATATAATATATTTAAACATATTCTTCTTCAACTAATTCACTTGTACAATCTAAATAATTTGATGTTGTATTTTCTTCAATCGGCTTTAAATCAAATATACTTTTTATTGCGCTAGTTTTTTTAGATTTAGGTTTAGATATACGTTTCGATTTTGGTTTTATAGGAATTTCTTCGTCATCATCAACGTCTTCATCGTCATCATCAACGTCATCATCGTCATCATCAACATCTTCATCGTCATCAACTACAAACCCATCTTTTGCATAACCAGTTTTCGTTATCGGTACATCATCATCGTCATCATCATCGTCAACGTCTGTATCTTCATCACCTAAATCTTCAAATCCACCATATAATGTTTCATATATCTCATTCCAAGAAGATTCAGATAAATCGACTACTTCATTTGGATTCGATTCCATTTTTTTAACAACGACACAATTTCCAAAAAACAATGTATTGTCAATCGGTGGAGGAAATTCGTATTTGTTTTCTTGATTTGCTTTTCCAGTTGTCTTACCATATACGCTAATTGTGTATTTTTTAGAATCCATATCAATTGTCCATGTTGTATGACATTTAAACCCTTCGGGGGATTTGAATCCCCCCTTTTTATATAATTCATTTTCGTCATAATTTTTGAAATTAACTTGTTTAATTGAACCTAACTTTTCAACAATTATAATAGCCGGCATTCTTTGTCTAAAATATTTAGGAATATCTATTTAAGTATTTTTAAAAAATGATTTTGTTTCTACGTAATTATTATTCATATCAAATCTATCTAAAAACATATAGATATTTGAGAACATAAACAACTAATGCTATGGCTTTTTCAAAATATCATTATATCCATTATTATAATTATTCTTATCCATTATTTATTCAATTATTTAAAAGATACCTACACTACCAAGAAAACAAAAGATTTAGTAAAAACTCAAACTGAGAAATATAAAACTATTTTAGATGAAATAATGAATAAAAAAACCGATGGTATCGAGAACACATTTATTTTCAACAGCGAAAATATGCAAAATGAATTGGATTCTTATTTAGAGCAAGAAATGTCTATATTATAATATATACGAATAACATGCCAAGAATACCCTCGGACAGCAGTTCAAAATCAAAGAGTAGTAGTACCAAATCAAAGAGTAGTCGAAAATCAAGAAAAACCGCTAAAAGGACAGTTAAACGAGAACTTAAAGGTAAAAAAATGCCACCAACTCAAATTGAAAGAATAATTTCCTATGAAAAGAGTTCCGAACTAATTGAGCATAATGAAGAATATTATGAAAAGATGAGACAAATTATGTTGAATTTACGTTTTGATAGAGATGAAAATTTAGCAAAAATTTTGGTATTTAGAGTTGCAATGAGTAAAGCGACAGTTGAATCAAAGCGTAAAATTGGTTTGATGTAATAAAATATTTATTAAATAGATATAAAAACATTTTTATTTATACATATAAAAGCGTAATGGAGCTCACTGCTATTCAATGTCAAAATATTATGAAACGTTTTCCACAATTTGAACTTTCCTATGAAACAATTTCACATAAGAAAGTTTCCCTTAATTATAATATTACTTTGGCGATACCTGCGGGAAAGAAATTTTTCGCATGGTTCACCTTTTATAAAAATATGGATGTGTGTTATTTAATGGAATTGAATCGCGATAAAAAAGTGAGTAAAATTACGCGAATTAATACGATATTTCAGCCTTGTCTATCATTAGGGAGTGTTTTATATGGAACTATTTTGGAAAATACTGACCCTGCCGATGAAAAGAAATTCTTTGTTATTGAAGATATTTTTTCATACAAGGGAATTTCCATTGGTTCCTTTTTATTTAGCGAAAAACTAGGATATTTACACGATTTCATGAAAAATCAAATTGTTCAAAAGTTTACACACAAAAATGGGTTAGTATTTGCGCTACCTTCATTATGGTATAATTATCAGTCTGGCGATTTTGAATGTAATATTAATATTCCTGAAAAAATCAGTGGAGAAATTGGATATACAATTCATCATTTGCAATATAGAATGCTTTCACACGTTGCACCTTATTTGAATATTTCTTTAACGCGAAAAATAAATACCAACACTAATGTCCAAAAAGAAATCGATACAAAACAAACTCCATTTGTTTGTAAACCCGTGATCGATTTTTCGAAACCTCAATATAAATATCCAACCACATTTCACGTAATTGCAGACATACAATTTGATATATATCATCTATTTGCATTTGGTAAAAACAAATCATTGGTATACTATAATGTTGCATGTATACCAGATTATAAAACAAGTATTTTCATGAATGGATTGTTCCGAAACATTCGTGAAAACAAAAATCTGGATTATATTGAAGAGAGTGACGATGAAGATGATTTTGAAAATGTTGCCGAAGATAGATATGTCGACGTGAATAAAACATTATTAATAGAATGTATATTTAGCCCTAAATTCAAAAAATGGATTCCAAAACGCGTTATGCCAAATGGTTCCATGGTAGTTCACATTAATAAATTAGCAAATACATTCAACCAGTAGATTTGTTCCGCAAAAAATACAGACAAGTGAATAGAATATCTAGTAAAAATCCTCCTGCGCTAAATAATAACAATACATATTCCAATGGAGTTTTGTTCTCTATTCTGTAAAAATACAAACACAGTAATGCAAAAAACGGTATTGCAAGTATGTCCCCAATATGACTTATATTATTTATTTTCATTATATAATATTTGTATATTATATAATAGAATCAACAAAATGAATACAACAAAAAACAATACACGAAGAAAAAAATGGTCGTTGAAATACAAAAGAAGTATTAACTGCAAAAAACCGAAAGGATTTTCACAACGCCAACATTGCAAATATGGGAAACGACCAAAAACAATAAAGAAATGGACATAGATTTTTTATGATACATTTGCAAACATATATTCATATTTATCATAAGTATTGTCTCGGTATAATGATTCCATGTGGTATACAGTAATTGTATCTATTTCTTTTTCCGATTTAATTTTAGTACAAAGTTTTTCTAAAATTAAATAATATATTTCTTCCGATTTTTTAGTGTATATTTCTATTTTAGACGCTTCTATATTATTATGTAATCTTTGTTTCAGTTTGGATATTTTCATTTGTTTGTTTATTTTTCACATAGAAATGAAAAATAAATTCAATTTTTTAGCGTTGGTTCAATATTTTTCAATCTATTTAGCAATATTATGTTTTCGCTCACTATTTTTTCCATTTCCATCCTGCGTTTATTTATCATCATTTGACGTTTGAAATCTAATACTTCTTTCATACGTCTATCCAATTGATTGTCAATACGTGATGTTTTGTTTATTAGGCGATATACCAATTTTGTATTAAAATCATTTATTTTATCTATTTTTCGGTTATATTCATTTTCCCATTTTTTGGAATAAGGTAAATGTTTCGGTTCTCTATTATCGACAGTTGGTTTCATATTTTTTAACCTTTCCAAATGTTGTTCGTATAGACGTTTAGTATATCCTTTTCTATCTTGTCTTTTAGAGAATTCTAACATGTTATTGTATATAACACATATATTTTTATATTTTTTATATGAATATACTATATAATGGGAGGTGTATCTCTTGAAAATTCAACTGCTGGCGTTTTATTACAACCATATGTTACTGGATTAAGTGGTTCTTCTTATCAATATGGTTCAAAGACAATTGGTGGAAAAAAATCCAAGAAATCCAAGAAATCCAAGAAATCCGCTAAAAAATCCAAGAAATCCAGAAAATCCAGAAAATCTGCTAAAAAATCCAAGAAAATATTTCCCATGCTTGGATTCTAATTTTCTAAATTATCTAACGAAATCAAACATTTACGAATCGGGGCGTCTTCGTTGTTCAAATATTTAGGCGTTTCTTCGTTCATTTTTTTTGGTTCAAAAACATGCGTCCACGTTTTATCGTTATCCCAATCCAAACTCATATTCGTATATTTATTGCTATCGATTTGGCGAATACGATAATTTGCCTTTTTATAAAAGACACGGCGCTGCTTCCACTGATTTTGAAACAAATCATGAGAATCTACAATATCCACTATAATCGGATTCTCATGTTTTACGCGTAATATACGACCGACTGATTGGGTTATATCTGTTTTAGGCGTAACCATCACTAGCGTGGATAATGTTTTTATATCCAAAGCTTCGGCTGCCATTGCATAGGTTGCTAATACAATTTGTTTTCCTTCGGTTTCTTTCAAATCGTGTTGTTTCATTCCCCCTAAATAATATCCTACTGATGCAATTTTCTTATATTCAATTGCATCACGTAAATATGTCAATAATGACCGATTGTGACACAATATCATCATTTGATTGTCAGGATTTTCCTGGATTAAATCGCCTATAACACGAACCACAAAATCGCTACGAGGACCGAACTCGCACAATTTTGAAATCATAGTACTGTATTTTGGACTTCCGCGAAAATCATATTCGACTTCATTGAATGTAGAGTCGCGTGATATATAATTTATAGCGCGTACACTTACTTCATCCCCTATATTCGTTTTTTGACTATATATTTTTTCACCAATAAACATGAACAACACCTTTGTTAATTGGTCTTTTCTATCTACCGTGGCGGATATACCCAACATATATGGCGTAATTGTTTTCAATAAAGTTTTTGAAAATTGTTCGCTACCAATTCGATGCACTTCATCTACCAATGTTATTCCAAATGATGAAAATGCATCCACCGGATATTCTTTATCATAAATGGTTTGTATCATACCAATTACAATGTCTTTTTCGTGTATATCAAACGTAGGCCCCTGTATTTTTCCTACCCGCGCCGTCGGCAAGAATTCTTCTATACGTTCTATCCATTGATTCATCAAGAATTCTTTGTGAACTATTATCAATGCCTTTTTTTTAAGATTGGATATGATTTTTAATCCCATTACGGTCTTTCCTTTACCGGTTGGAACCTCCAATACACCACCATTACCATTATACGATGCATTTTCACAAATATTCGTATTCACATAATCCATATATATTTTTATAATTTCTTCCTGATAATCACGTAATGGTTTCACAAATGGAATATCAATATCATCACCGCATTCAATCTCGGTTTTTGCAGGTAATCCATAACGTTGTATTCCATAAAATCGTGGTATGTATATTTTATTTGCATTTTCACGATACACAGCAAATTCGGTTTCTGGTGCAGCCGCACCGGGACCAAATACAACCGGTTTTACTGTCAAATCTTTGTATAAGAATGCCAGGTCATCTTCTTTCAATGCTTGTTTTGGTATAGTGTATCCTTTTTTTCCTAAATGTGCGGAATTGCAGATAGTATTTTTGTATTCTTCATTTAATGAAACAATCGATTTTGGATTTTCAGATTTAGCCGATTTCGGTTTTTTAGCATAAAATTTTCTATAATTCATAATAAACTTCTATATTTGTTTTGTTGATGTTTTGGATTTTAGGAATATACAATCAATTTTTGGGAAACGATATGATAAAAAAATATAAATCTACATTATATAATGAAACTATCTTTACCAGCATCGTTGAAATCATTCAGTATTTATGAAATGGTATGGCTTTTTGTATTTATCATATACATTGTATTTCCAATTGAAGCCCCTTTTGAAATTGCACAATATCTGGATTCTGCATTAGGAATGGCCATTATATTTTGCATTACTGTTTATTTGTTCTTGTATACAAATCCTGTTTTAGGTATTTTGTTTATTTTTGTTGCATATGAAATTTTACGCCGCAGTTCAGCTGTAACTGGTCGTGTTGCTATTATGCAATATACTCCATCCGAACCTAAACGACAAGCAGAAATGGTAGCTATGAACCCACCTGAACAAAAAACATTAGAAGAAGAAGTTGTTGCCATTCGCGCACCACTTGGACAAAGTCCACCAACTATGTTTACTGAAAGTAGTTTCAAACCAGTTGCTGACAAAGTCGGCGGTGCTTCTTTGTTTTAGATTTTTAGAAATGTAAAATATCAAAACCAAATATGGTTTGATATTTTATTACGACGGGCCCACAATGAACTTAATAAAAGGACTTACTAAAAAAAATGGATAAGCCACTCCAAATATACCAAGCATTGTACATGCATATGCTTCATTTTGGGGTTTAATAACTTTACATGCAATAAGAATAATAAATATAAAACTTAATATTACTGTAATAATTCCAAAAATATATGCCATTTTGTTATTTTGAAACTTATCTTTAAATTTAAAAAGAAAATCGGAAAAGTGTTCAGCGAAATATTTTGCACTTTGTACTAGACCCTCACTATTGGGATTGAATCCTTGAAGCTTTTCAAAATATGCTTCTTCAACATATGTTCTACCAATTATTGTTATTAATGATATTACAAATAATAATGAAAAAAATATACCAGTTATTGCAGATGCAGTATCATCAACTATCATTCCACATATCATTGCAATGCACCAAGCTAAATAAAATCCACAAAAAATTGTAGTATATGTTAAAGAATTATCTCCAAGTTTTGTAATAAAAATTTTTTCATAAAGAGGAGGTACGCCAAAAAATGAAAAACTAAATACAACAACAAACATTATCATTGCAAATAATAAATTGATTGTTTTATTTTGAGCTTCACTACCACTTTTTACTTTTACCAATGAAGGAACATCAATTAATGGTTCGCCACTATCATCAATTGGGTAACAAGTCATACCGTTATCGTCAATGCCTTCTACAAATCCTTCTGTCATACTTTGAAATCCATCTTTATTGTTCTCTAAAATATTATATTCATTACTGTATTTTGGAAATAAATCACATTCTACAAATTTATCGAAACTATTTTTCACTTTAATTGGCTGATTGAATACTACAACAATATCACCACCACTTTTGTAAAAAAAATATTTTGGATTTTTTTGTAATTTGTCAAAATACATATTGTTCAAATTGACAGGCATGCTGAATGAATTACTACTTACTTTTTCAGATTGGTCAATGATTTTATCGATTTCATTTGGTTGGTTTGAATTTCTATTATCTGTTTTCAATGGAAAACATACATATAATTTTCTATCTCCGTTTGTAATTTGTTTGTTTTTAATTATCAATTCGCCATCATAATTAATACCAGCAATATTGTGTGTTTTTTTATAAATATACAAGTCACTTGACATAAATTTTATAATAGGTTCTCCTGAAATATATAGACCATTTGGTTTTACTATGTTTTTGGGTGTAAAAAATGGTATTTTTATATATCCTCCGTTATTACGAGTACTTGCATATTGATTAAAATATATAGAACAATCATAATAATCATATATTACACGTTTATCATTCGCAATTCTGGTAGAATCACTTATATCAAAATTATTCATTATATAATAATATAATATTATATAATTAAACTCAACAAAATACTATATTGTTGTTTCCTAAATATATGGAATATATGAAAATGTGCTGTTCTCATAAACTGTTGCTACAAATGTGTCTTTGTATCCTTCAACGTAAACTGTATCATTATTATTGATTTCATCGCATCCATATTCTCCGGTACAACTCTTACCTTTCAAACTGACTGGTAATTTTGTATTCATATTACCTGTGTTTGAAATTGTATAATATTGCCATTTATCACGACCGTTCATCAATCTGCGACCCATCAGCGGTAAAATCATTTCACCGTTATGTGCATTTCTAACATTTGGACGTGTTAATATGCCTAATTGACTATAATCCATCCCGGTACCACGGGTTTTGATGTTAATTGGTATTCCGCGAACATCGGCGGAATCACGCGGGAAATAATAACCGTCATTTCTTAATGGCGGATTGTATGGGTCTGACATTGGGTCGGTACGTATTGTGTCGGTACGGGTTGATACACCGTTTAATGTAATTGGTGGAGGACTTGGTTGTGATAATACTACTACATTGGAACTAGGTTTTTGAATTGATTTTGTAATGTAAATATAATACAGGTAACCAATAATAATTAATATCACCAATATTATTAGTAAAGTCATGTTCTCAATACATATTACTCCCGGTAAACATTTCTTCGCCATTTTATATATATTTTACATATATTATATATATTATAAATTTATTACCGGAAATGAAGGAATTGGTGTTATTTTACATGAATAACACTCGTGAGTGGCATCGTCCCATACTTTGCTTATGTTACTACCAAAGATAGATAGGATAAAACAGTCAATAGATTGTATAATGTCCCATATCATTCTTTCAATTTCTTGTAATCCCAATGCAAAAAATAAAAACCCGATTGGTGAATACAATGTTTTTCCTAAAATATCCAAAGAATACCATTTGAAACATTTCGGCAGCGTAATTATCATTTTGAATCCACACGTTACATAACTAAATATCGACGTAAATACATCACCAATAAAAGTAAAAAATGTTCCAATTGCTTTAAATGCATTACCAATTTTTACAAAAAATGCGGCAATTTCGCCAAAAAACCCGTCAAGTTTTTTGAACATATCACCAATTTTTCCAAAAAAATCTGAGAGTTCTTTAAATGGGTCACCCATATCTAATAAATCTATCTTATATATTTATTAGATATCATTTTGATATTTTTATTTATTATCCTAAGATGTAAATTTCGAAAATTGTTCTATTTTATTACTTAAACTTGCAATAGTTTTCATCAACTCGTTTGTATTTTTTTGCAAATCTTCTAACCCTTCTGTATTGAAATCTTCATTTTTTGCGCCTTCTGTAAAACCTTCGCCATTATCACTCTTATTTTGTTTTTTTTCTTTACCTTTTGCATCTTTTGTATCTTTTTCGTCCGTTTCATCTTTTGTATCTTTTGTATCTTTTGTATCTTTTGCATCTTTTGCATCCGTTTCATCCTTTTTATCCGTTTCATCCTTTTTATCCGTTGCACCTTCTTCAAATCCTTCACTCAACGATGAACCGTATTTCAATATATTTGTCAAAATCAATGAAAGTAGTAAAATAACTAACATATTTTTACTAAAAAACGAGGTGAGAAATCCAATTAATAAAAATAATACAACAGATGTGTAATTACCTGTATTTGCGAAAAGAAATAGATTTAACAGTGAAAATATAAAAACTACGTACAACAACACTTTGTTATGTAACATACCTTTTGAGGTAGTAATACCATTTAAACTTTTAGATAATTTATATTGCATTTTGTTTACAAATGAACCAAGATTATTTTTGAATGCCATTATATAATTAATTGTTATTTTATTTTTATTTTATTCATATTCATGAATTACCTAAATCATTTTCATCGGAATCGCTCAATTTATCCAATTCGTATGTTGACGGTATATCTCCTGAATAAATATCCAATACTTCTTTTACTACTTCTTCTCTTTGAATATCACTTCTTGAAAATTCAAAACTGGATATACTTGATGACCGTTTTCCCTTGAATTTGTTCAAAAAATCGTCTAAACCATTGAATTCGTGATTACGGTCAAATTGCTCTAAATCTCCGGTAATTACTAATCGACTGTTCTCGCCTAATCTTGTTAATAACATTTTCATTTGTGATATTGTTGAGTTTTGCATTTCATCGGCTACTATCCATGAATTTTTGAATGTTCTTCCTCTCATATATCCAAGTGGAGCAATTTCGATTATTTTTTCCTCCATTAAATATTGAACTTCTTTTGGTGTAATAAAATTATACAATACATCATATATTGGTCTTACCCAAGGTGCCATTTTTTCTTCCAATGTTCCCGGTAAAAATCCTAATTCTTCATCGACTGAAACCGATGGACGGGTAAAAATGAGCTTGTCATATACACCTAATAAAAAATAGCGAATACCATGTTCGGTTGCAAGTAGAGTTTTACCAGTTCCAGCGGGACCAGTTACTACGACGATTTTCTTTTCTTTGTTCTTTAATTTGGAAACAAATTGCTCTTGGTGTTTGTTTTTTGGTTTTGTGAATTTCGATTCAAATTGCAGTTTGTCTTGTTTTGACATGTAATTCATGTTCTCATATATTTTCTTCTGATTAGAATATTGCTTGTCTTTCTCAATTTCAGAATAATATTCATTGATTAATTCTTTTTCGTTTTGTTTTTTTGCCTTGCGTCCACGTTTCTTTTCTTCTTTCTTTAATTCTCCAAGAATTTCCCTGGAATTCTCTAAATTAGATGCATCCATTTTATAATACCCTTTTATTTTATTTTTTCATTATAGTCGCATTTGATATATTTCAGTGTTGTGTGACGACGACTGCTATTATGATGTTATATTTTTGAATACATTTCCGTTATAAAATATTTTTTGTACATTCTGATAATGCAGCCATTTTTGTAATTACAAATTGTAATTTGTAACTCACAAATACATTTATAAAACGGTATAAAAATCTAACGAGTATATTATTTAGGAAGAATGTCCGAGGTATTGCCAAACACCCCATTTGTTGAACCGCTGTTAAAACAAGACGATAGTCGCTATGTAATGTTTCCAATTCAAGACAATGATATATGGAATATGTATAAACGCCAAGTTGATTGTTTTTGGAGACCAGAGGAGTGTGATTTATCAAAGGACCTTGGTGATTGGGATAAATTGAATGGTGATGAAAAACATTTTATTTCTATGGTACTCGCTTTTTTTGCGGCATCGGACGGACTTGTTACCGAAAATTTGGCATCGCGTTTTATGAGCGATGTTCAATTGTCCGAAGCTCGTGCATTTTACGGCTTCCAAATTGCAATCGAAAATGTGCACTCGGAACAATATTCATTACTCATTGACACGTATATAAAAGATTCCGCCGAAAAAACTAAATTATTCCAAGCCACCAAACATTACCCTTGTATTGCAAAAAAAGCGGATTGGGCAAAAAAATGGATCAATGATAATCGTAGTTCATTTGCATCACGTTTGGTTGCATTTGCTGCAATCGAGGGTATTTTCTTTTCATCAAGTTTTGCATCTATTTATTGGATTAAGAAACGTGGTCTTATGCCAGGTCTCACATTTACAAACGAATTAATCTCACGAGACGAAGCATTACATACAGAATTTGCAATTCTGTTATATAGTAAATTAGTAAAGAAATTGAACAAAAAGCGTATTTATGAAATCATACAAGAAGCTGTCGAAATCGAAAAGGAATTCATTACAGAGGCAATTCCATGTAGAATGATTGGTATGAATCATAAATTAATGACCCAGTATATTGAATTTGTAGCAGACCGTCTTATTCTTCAACTAGGATATGATAAAGTATACAATGCATCCAATCCATTCGATTTCATGGAATTAATCAGCATTGAATCCAAAGTGAATTTTTTCGAAAGAACAAATGCGGAATATGCATTGGCGAACAAAACGTGTGATTCAAATGTCTTTGAATTTAGTGCCGATTTTTAGAAAAACATGTATAAAATTGATTTTACTCGAAATAATATAATATTTTGTATTGAAAATAGAATTATGTTCAGCTTAATAAATATAATCGCTTTTATTCTTTGCATATATGTAATATATAGTATTGTTGAAATGTGTAAATCGCAATACTATACTATGGAGTCATTTATAAATATAAATAATGATAAAAATTGGGTTATCATTATTTTTAGACAATTCATCTTTGCAATTATCGCGATCATGTTGTATGTCGTTATAAATGATTTACAAAACAATCACCCAGTAAAAACTAAAAAGTTCGGGAAAATTGTTCCTATATAGGAATCTCACGCGATGTATTGTATATATCCAATGTTCGTGCACTTGCATCTTTTGCATCCACATATTTCGGCATCCAAAAATAAGGGACTATTTTACCATGTCCCGGATAAAAATCTTCAAATACTTTTCTATAATATGCTTGTTCGGCCGTGGTCGGTGGGTTTTCTGCATATTCTTTTTTTTCTACATCTTTCATTTGTTCTATCGCATATTCTTGTAATATTTGATACAGTGAACGTGATTGATTACTTACTCCATCACTAAATGCTTCTTTTCTTCTCCATAGAATTTTAGTCGGCAATAATGGTTTTCCATTACTATTTGAAAAATACAAATAATCAAATGCTTGTCTTACCAAACATTTCTCACATGTTTTGTTTGTATTGAATCGTATATGTGCTGGTATAGATAAATAATATTGTACCCAACTTCTGTCCAAAAATGGTGTTCGTGGCTCTAATCCATGGGATGAAATACATTTATCTGAACGTAATACATCAAATGCGTGGATATCTTTCAATAATCTACGACATTCCTTGTCAAATTCAAGGACGTCTGGGGCCAAGTCCATGTACAAATATCCACCACATAACTCATCTGAACCATCACCATTGAAAATCACTTTTGCATCACTATTTTCTGATATATATTTACCTAATAAATAGTTACCAATACTTGCGCGTACACTCGTTGTATCATATGATTCTATATCACGTATTACGTCGGGTATTGCATTTGTAAAATCGGATTCTTCTAGCAAAACCTCGGTATGATTACTTCCAATGTATTCAGCAACCATTTTTGCACATCGTAAATCTTCGGAACCAGTTAACCCAATACTGTATGTTTCGATTGCCGGTAACCCATTTTTCTTATGGTATTCACTTACTAATGCTGCTATTAAACTACTATCTAAACCGCCTGATAACAAACATGCTATTGGTCGTTCGGTGGTAATGCATCGTTTTTCTACTGCATTGATTAAATAATTTTGTATATTTGAAATTACCTTGTTTATTTCACCTGAAATACTTCTACGCGTTTGATATGAAAAACTGGTGGTATGATATTTTATATTTTTATGTTCTAATCTCCAATAGGTAGATACGGTTGTTGGTAATGTGTATGTAGAATATGTTCCCGGTGTGAAATGTTCTATTATATATGGTTTCTTGGAAATATTTACAAATTCAGATAGCACTTTTAATTCGGATGCAAACCCGATACAATGTTCTTTGTCAGGCGATTCGTCTTTATTATGCATAATATATAACGGGCGTACGCCATAAGGGTCGCGTGCAATATATAGTCGCGAGTCATTTGTATATACACTTTGGTCCAATAAAATAAATGAAAATACCCCATCTAATAATTGGAGTGTATGTTCTATACCATACTTTTTATACAAATGAATAATTACTTCACAATCTGACTCTGTTTTTGGGACTATACTCATTAATGCATATAATTCTTTGTAATTGTATATTTCACCATTGCAAATCAACAATATATCGTCTTGAATTAACGGTTGATTTGATGCAGTATTCAATCCATTGATTGCTAAACGATGAAATCCATACATGACTTTAATTCCTACTTTGGATAAAGTGGAAAATTCAGGCCCTCTTTTTTCTCCTTTTTTGAATTGTGTTTCTATAAAATTGACTGTATATTGCGATTCAGAATCATAATTTAGCAATGAAAATATACCACACATTTTGTAACAATTGTATAATAATAGAATTGTAATGTGATAACTTTATGTTTATTTAATTTAGAATAAATCAAATAAAAATATGGTTATGTAATATACATGAATTTTGACAAGTATACACCATTCGAGACTACAATTTTGAATAAAGATGAAGTTATTGGTTTAAAAGCTGCTTCATATAAAAAATTTAATTCAAATTATACACCATGTAATACCAAAAAAAAAATTCAACATGAAGATGTTATCGAAAATACACCAGTTTTAACAAATCGTATAAATAACACACATTTTTTGTCCCTTGTTGAAAATAAATACAACAAATACAATGATAATGATGAAATTCCAGAACTTTCAAAAAGTAATTTAAAAAAATCAAATGATAAAAATGATTATATTACGCAATTTTATATCGGTTCATTATCAGCAGTTGGGTTGTATATATTTTTTCGATATTTGTATGTAAAAAAATAATTCACATTTCAATATTTTCACCAATATGATTTTTTATTGGATTTTCTCATTCTTCGTGATTTTCTGGTGTTTTTCGTCTTTGGGATATTCGAAATTTTCTTTTTATACATTTTTTTAGTTCGTTTCACCGACGCAGATGATTTTTTGCTCATGGAATAGTATCCTCCTTTTGACATTTATATAATATATATTATATATTATATAGCTAAATATTCTTTTACGGTTTATAATAGATTATCATCTAAAAATTTGCAATTATAGTTTGTAACGTTTGTATAATTCAAGTGCTACTAAACCACCGAAAATTTGCGATAAACAATAAGGAATGACTTCTACACTTGGTAATTTACCAGCAGCAGCCATTGCAATAGTAACAGCTGGATTAACATAACCACCTGAAATAGTTGATGTCAATAAAAGTGTTAGTGCTAATGCTGCGCCGATTGCTAATGGGTTTCCTGTTACTAAAATTACATAAATAAAAAACAAAGCTCCTAAAAATTCGACTAAATAGTTGTACATAATGTATTTATATATTCTATAAATATTTTTTTACAACTTTGCATTTTTAAATCGTCGTACTTTAATGAAAAACCGGAGCATTTGTTATATTTTTATTTGTTACTTTGACAGGAACCGATGAACCCGCGCTGCGCATTCTATGCAATGCTTGTCTTTCTACATTTCTATCAGTTACAGTAGTAAATGCGATGGATGTTGCTGCACTGTTTAATGAACCATTTGCGATTTGGTCAACTCTTCTATTTGCAACTATTTGTGATGCATCACGATTTCCATAAAATTTCTTTTTATTTTTTTGCGCATTTGTTATAGTAGAAGGTTGAAAAGTTTCCATGTAAATCTGGCGATTCAATGCAAATGTAGTGGTTCCATCTGATGTAGTATCTTTTTGTGGCATTGCTTTTTGACCTTTCAATATTCCATTATTACCAATGGTTTTATTATATCGTAATCCAGGCATTGAGAACATTGTATTATATATTCATATTACATTATATTTATTGTGTAATATGACTTTACTATCTAAAATCGGCGAACATGCATAATAGCACTGTATGATGAGTTTTGATAACCACCATTTGATACATCATTGTAATTACGGTTTACTGCGCGTAATTTTCGGAATTTTGTATAATCAGAAGAATCTGGAACGAATTTAACATTGGCGGATGTTACAGGGATTCCAGTTGTATCGCAGGTTTGAATTGCATGACGTAATCCACGATTTGTAATAACAGTTGATTTGTGGACTTCGGCAGGTCCTCCACATGCAACGTTTTTTCTTGATAGAAAATCTCCTAAACCATTAACTGCACGGAATGGACCGATTGCTCGTCTCATTCCATTCATACTTCCAGTTGCATATTGTGTATTCCAACCATCACGGACTACACGACGCATCATAACTTGCTCACTACTCTTGTAATTATTGATTGTTTGAACTGGTGAGATACCTTGATATCCTCCTCCTAAACTTGTATTATTCGACATATTGTTTTGTATAATATATAATAGAAATATATTTTCGATTCATATTATATATTAATTATTGTACTATATTTATGAGTTCTACAAATTCAGATATAGATTCCAGTAAAGATAACAGTAACATGGATAATAATTCCATTTCGGATGAAAGTCCCGTATATTTAGAAAATTTGGAACATATACATGATATCGCAGAATTAGAAAGATTAACGTCTCAAAATGTGAATGTAATTTTTGATGCAGAGTGTGTTCGTAAACGCTCGAATTGGAGCAAATCTTCTGTCGAATATAAGTTTGATACGCCTGCATTCAACCCTCAAAAGTTATTAGAATCAATACCGACACATTCTCCTAAATTAAATGCCCTTCTTTCAAAAATAGAAAGTTTAGATAAAAGTGATATGAAAAAACATGGAAAATTATTCAAACATTTCATTTTTTCTGACATAAAATCCAGTAGTTTTGGTGCTAAACTCATTGCCGGTGCACTCATTGCGAAAGGTTTCAAACTTGGATATAATGCTCCTCTGAAAAACGCAGGACCCGCTGTACAAGAACCCGCTGTACAAGAACCCGCTGTACAAGAACCCGCAAACGTAAGCGGAGGTGCTCCTACTAAACCTAAACAATATGGAAAAATCGAATTATTATCAGACGAAGACCTCGCAAAAACCCCCGGCAACAACTTTTATTTATTGGCATCCATCGGCGTTTATGACCAACCTATCAGCGTTAAACAAAAAAAAGCAATATTACAAAAAATGAACCAACGTCCTGAAAATGTAAATGGAGAACTTGCACGAATTATTGTGATGGACAGTGGATTCAAAGAAGGTATCGACTTGTTTGATATCAAATATATTCATATTTTTGAACCCCAAGTGACCTCTGCTGACCAAAAACAAGTCATCGGGCGCGGAACGCGAACTTGTGGCCAAAAAGGATTGGAATTTCATCCAACTCGCGGATGGCCATTGCATGTATTTATTTATGATGTTGATATGCCAGAACCAATACGTAAATATATGGCGAATTCTTCTACCGCTTTCGATTTATATTTGAAGGCATTGAATATTGATGTTCGTCTTATTGAATTTACTCATGATTTGGAAAGAGCTACTATATTTGGTTCTGTCGATTATGAATTAAATAAAAATATACACAATTTTTCTATTGCAAGAGGAGAAGAAGATGAATCTTCTACCTCTAAAACAATAGTAAGTTCTTTACCCCAAGTTGTTCCTGAAAGTAGTCTTGTAGAACCATCAACCAATTATAGTTCTTTACGCTCAACAGTAAGTTCACTCGGTAGTGAAAGTCCTATTGCACCGGAAACAAATGCAATGAGTTCCGCTGAAAGCGAGCCCGTTACTCCTGAAAATACACAGGAAACACCATCAAGTGTGATTGTTGAACCTGAAAATACAATGAAAACGCCAACAAGTGTGATTGTTGAACCTGAAAATACACAGGAAACACCTCCAAACGTTAATCCATTGGAAAGTGAAAACACTTCATTTTTATCCAGAGCTGCTTCTATTGGTAATTCAGTGTTATCTACTATTAGGTCTTCATTGACTACTACACCAGAAAATAAAGAGAACACAACTAAAAGTAATGAATCACAATCCACTTTGGGCGGCGGTCCTAAATTGATTGTTCGCCGCGATTTACCTATATTGAATTTACCGTCTCAATATGATGAACTCACGTTTGACAATAAACGTATGACACATTCACAATTACGTAAACATATTCGTGAAAATTTTGGAGAATATTCATGGGATGATGTTAAAATGGAGAACTTATGTAAAGGCGGTGCATCTCATGGTATAAAATATACCCCCACCCAAGATTTTATTCGCCATTATTTTACTCCCGAAAATCCGGTCAAAGGTATGCTGTTATTTCAGTCTGTCGGTACAGGAAAAACTTGCAGCGCAATTGCAGCGGCAACCACATCTTTTGTACCAAAAGGATATACTATACTATGGGTTACTCGAACCACCTTGAAAAATGATATATGGAAAAATATGTTTGACCAAATATGCAATGAACAAATCAAAGAAGAAATTAAAAAAGGACTAACCCTTCCAGCAGAACACGCTAAACGCATGCGTATGCTATCCAAAGAATGGAGTATCCGTCCAATGTCATATAAACAATTTAGCAATTTGGTTTCGAAACAAAACAATTTTTACAAGAGTGTTGTCAAAAAAAATGGCGAAGCCGACCCGCTGCGAAAAACCCTCCTTATTATTGATGAAGCCCATAAATTATATGGTGGCGGTGATTTATCCTCATTAGAACGTCCAGATATGAATGCGCTAAAACAATCCATACAACAATCTTTCCAACTTTCTGGCGCGGATTCAGTGAAATTGTTATTGATGACCGCTACACCGATTACCGAGAACCCAATGGAACTCATTCAACTCATTAATTTATGTAAACCTGCACAAGAACAAATGCCGGAAATGTTCTCCGATTTTTCAAACATATATTTAGATGAACATGGCCGGTTTACACCAAATGGAGAAACCAGATATTTGAACGATATTGCCGGATATATTAGTTATTTGAATAGAGAAAAAGATGCGCGTCAATTTGCACAACCTATTGTCCGATTTGTTACAGCACCAATAGTTGAGAACATGGAAACACTTAATAGATTTGATAAAAATTATGTTCGCCAACATTTAGATAGTAATGTTGTAGATTTGAAAGAACGAGTTAAAGAGAACTTGAAGAATCTGGAAGGCGATTTAAGTGATTTGGATATGACTAAATTTAATGGTCTCAATGTTGCATGTGATTCATATGAGGGAAAAGAAAAAAAATCATGTGAAAAAATTGTTAAACAAAATATTAAACTACTTTTAGCAGAAGCAAAATCACAAGTTAAACAAATTCGCGATACAATCAAAGGTATTCGTGAAGAAATCAAGAATAAAAATTTGTATAAAAATGAAACTTTAAAAGGTATTAGCGAGAACCTGGAAAATAATCCAGAAGAATATGCTAAATTCAAAGATTCCTTGTATTATAATTTGAAATCCAAATGTGGAAAAACTGTAAGAAGCAGTGAAGATTTGAAAGAAGCAATACAAATACATCCGGTCATTGTCGATTTAAACCAACAAATAAATGAATATGATACCAGAATTGCACAAATGCATGAAGAGTTGAAAACCAATTTACTTGTATATAAAAAAAAAATATTACAAATTCGAGAACTTATGAAAACCGATGTATCGCCGATTGAAAAGAATGTTCTCCGTATGGTTCTCCGCGATGAACGTAAAAAAATGAATAGAATGACCCGACGCGCTGAAAAGGAAAATACCGAGAAAGTTGCCGAATTGAACAAAACGCGCAAAGCTATTGAAAAAAAGAAGCAAAAGAAAACGGGCCAATTAAGGAAAACGTTGAAAGAACGTCTAAAAGAAGAAAACCAATATGAAAGAGAAAATAAAAAAGCAGAAAAACAAGTTAGAAAAACATTGCGAAAACAGGGTATAATTCAAAATATTGAGAATGAAATGTTGCAGGAATTATTTAATAAATATTCGGCAATTATTAATGAAGAATTGAAACGTTTGAAAGATTCCATGGAAACCGATGAACGCGAACAACAAATGAAATTACAACAAAAAAAAGACAAAAAACGTTTGAAAGAAGACGAAAAGAATATCAAAGCCGCCGCCAAGGAACAAGAACGATTGGCTAAAAGAGCGGAAAAAGAACGCGAAAAAGCTGCTAAAAAAGCAGAGCGCGAAAGATTACGAGAAACAAAACGTGCCGAAAAAATGGTGAAAAAGAACAAAACGATTAAGAAAAATTCATGAATACTAACTACAATATAACTATTATGTTGTGACCGATTGAACCAATTACATGCAATAGTGAATGATATAAGTTACCAATGCATTTATCTTCATGATAACAGTATGTATTGTTCATATAACCATAGTAATATAGATAAATAGTTGCTAAAAATGTGTACACTGTAATAATTGCTAAAATTATTTGGGTTGTACTGTTGATGTGTTTGCATTTTTCAAAAAATAAATATCCTCCGTAGAAAGCAATTGCGAAAATGGCGATTTTATCTATAACCAATGTATACATATTCGTGTTGGAATGAACTATCAACGACGTTATAACTAAAATAAAGAACAACAATGAGTATACTAAATAATTGTAATACAGCGCTATTACGGAATTTGTTATGAAAATAATACTGGAATAAAAACAACTATTTTTAGGGTTTGTTTCTTCTTCTATATTTTCAAAAATGTTCTCATCTAACATTATATAATATCAAAATTTTATTTTGATATTATTTACTACTTAAAAATTTATTGCTTTATTGTGAAGTCAATATAATCAATATCATTTGACATATCAGTTATTCCATTTTCTAAATTACTTGTTAAATTTTTCAACACTGGTACAATTTGTTTAGTTACTAATTCTTCCAATGTAATAATATCTTTGCCATTCACTTTTACCATTGTTTTTTTTCTATTATAATCTTGTGATGTTTTATCACCTCTTTTTTGTCTAATTGTTATTTTTTTTACTGTATCATTTGCATAATAAATATAATCAAAAGTGTTTGTAATCGAATCTTTCATTGAAACACCGCTACCAATTGGTTGCATATCTGAATCTATATCTATTTTAATATTTACAAGACCTTCGCGATATGATTGAATAAATAAGCTTGCAATAATTATCAATACTAAAACAATTCCTAAATAATACATATTTATGTATATTTATATTTTATGTATATTTTTTTTCATCTAAAATATAACAAAGTATATATGCAATCCAATGAATCGATCGACAAACTAACATTGGAACTTTTGATAAACAAAAATCAATACAACAAATATTTATCTCAAACAAATCCTGAAAAATACAAACAACATCGAGAACATTTAGACAAAATTGCTAAATATAGAGGTAAAATCATGTCCATGTTCTCACAATTGTTAGAAAATCCAGAAAAACAAATTACTACTGCCATAAATGAAGATTTTGACCATTTTGTGAGAACTTGCATGAATCATTTTGAAATGAAAGAATTAGATTATCAAACATCCCAAGAAAAAGAAGTGGAAGATGACGATGATGTATTGTTTGGCGATTGTGAAAGTGTTACTGAAAATGAAACACTAATTGATACATCCTATGCATCAAGTTCTCTATGGGGTAAAAAAATAAAGAAGAAAAATAATGATTCGGTAGACGTTCCGTCTTATACATCAGTAGACGTTCCGTCTTATACATCAGTAGCTGGAATGCAGTCTTATACACTCGATATGTTTATCAAGCAAAAACAAAACAAAAAATAAAATATACATTTATTTTAAGTAAACGTTGAGAACCTTATGAATTTTTTTCCTCGAAATCCATTCAATTTATTAAATTCAAAAACTAGAAAGGCGAAATACATGAATAATCGTAAAACAATGAAAAAAATGAAAAAAATGAATTGCAGTCCTGCTGTAAAAGGTAACACTATCAATAAAAATACATGTTTTACAAAAGATGTATTATTCAAAATCAAAGATGCATATAACAAGGGTCACAGTTTAGAAGAAAAGATTGTATCAAACCTACCAAAAGAAATATGGAATATATTACGAGAACGTTTAGTGAAATGTGAAAAAGAAGACTGTTGGTTATCCGAAATTACCGATGTAAATTTACGCAAACAAATTGATGATTATATTTTTGCGCCGGACCAACCACCTGAATGGAAAACCAATAAAAATGAATGGTTGTCCAACATTGATATCTCCAAAGTAATGAAACAATATGAACATAAATACAAGAATTTCAAATTTATTGGACCTACCCCGATTGACTTCGCAACCCGGGTTCCAGAACAAGGCGGAAAATGTGTATGGCAAGAATTGTGTGCAATTTCGGTTGAAAATTTATTAAAACAAGGAAAAACCAAAATTGGTATTACATTTAATTTAGACGATCATAATGGACCAGGTTCTCATTGGGTTTCCATGTTTATCGATTTTAAAGATAAATATGTATTTTATTATGATAGCGCAGGAAATGATATTCCAGAAGAAATAGATGATTTAAGAAAAGAAATTATTCGCCAAGCCAATAATCTAAAACCAAGAAAAATAAAAATGAAATTTTATAAAAATTACCCAGTTGAACATCAAGAGGGCAATACAGAATGTGGTATGTATTCACTATTTTTCATTATTACAATGTTAACTGCGAAAGTAGATGGTATGCCCAAATTATCTTTAGCCAAAAAATTAAAAATGTTCAAAGGCGGAAAAATTCACGATTCCTATGTCGAAAAATATCGTTTTGTATATTTTAATTTTGAATAATCAGTGAATAATCCGGCATTATTTTGTCATAATATATTAGTATGACAACATATAAAAAATATAGTATAAAAAATCGAAAGAGTCGGAAAATAAAATTATTCAAAGGAGGTGATGCTGCCGAAGATAATATAAAAAAAGTTGCGGTTGATAAAGTGAAGGAATCGGTCTCTCCTAAAAAAGGTGGAATAGATGATTCAATTAAAAATACTGCAATTGAAAAAGTAAAGGAATCTCTGACAGTCAAACCCGGTGGAAAACAAGTATCAATATTTATTGATTTTTACAAAAAATTATTGAAACCGGATTATTATGAAAACAAATTAGATGATTCCAATAAATTTTTCGAAACGATTAACATCAATAAAAATGGAATCAATATGACGGAAAGCATTACTGGTGTTGAAGAATTATTAAAAATATTCAATAATGAGCTTAAATATATAAAAAAACCGGATGATGTTAATAAAAAGGCACTTTCTGAAAATCATACAAAAAGAAAAGCAGTTATTATTGATTATGGTGATAATGGAGATTTTACTATAAATGGCGATAAAGGTGCCGCGGCGCCACCGGCATCGGGAAGAGGAGCAGCACCGGTAGGACCACCTGGTTCGGGAGTAGCGCCTGGAACAGCACCAGAAGATAGTATAAAAGAAACCGCTAAAAATACAGTGGTTTCAAATGTTAATACTATTAACACTATACAAGACGCTGCTATAAATGAATTGAAATCAAATATCGAAAAGGCGAATATTGATAAACTTGATAAAGAAATAGATAATACATACAAAATATATTTAAAAGAAAAAATAACGGAAACAACAAATCAATTTATACTCAATAAAATTTTATATAATTTAAACAAAGATATTAAAGAAAAACCAAAAGAATTGAAAAAAATAAATGACACAATTACGGAAATAAATAAAAACCTATCAAATTTGACAGAAACAAATACCAAATTAGAGGCTGAAATAGAAAATTTGAAAACAGAAAATAATAATCTGAATCAAAAAATTAACGATGGAGACCTTTCACAAAAGAAGAAAACCGCAGATAAAATAGCAATAAATAATGATAATATTGAAAAAAATATTAACAGTATTAAAGGAAATATAATAAAAATTCGAGCAATTACATTGACATTGAAGCAACAATCACAAATTTATAAAAACAAAAATCTTGAACTTATTGATGCAAATGACAAAAAAGAGAATAATTTGAAATTATTACATCGCTTATATGATAGGTTAATAGAAAAATTATCAGAGTCTAAATTAAAATCCGGAATATTTAGAGTTAAAGGTGAAGGAGATTATGATATAATAAATGCTAATATAAATACAATTAAAGAAAAAATACAAATACTTGAATCTGGACGTATAAATTATTCGGAGATTTCAAAAGAAGAGGAAAGATTAAGAAAAGAATGGTTAAAAAAAGAAGCTGCTGAAAAAGAAAGATTAAGAAAAGAAGCTGCTGAACAGGAAAAGAAAAGAAAAGAAGATGCCGAAAAAGAAAGATTAAGAAAAGAAGCTGCTGAAATATATTCATTAAAAGCAGATTATCAACAAGAAGAAAAAGAAAAAGATCAATTAGAAGACGCACTCAAAACAATGAACATACCAAAAGATGATTACAACAAAGCGACTGATGATGATAAAATAAATATTATTAAGAGAGCGTTTAAAAAACTAGCATTAAAATTCCATCCTGATAAAAACAATTCACCAGATGCAGCTGTGAAATTTCAACAACTTAATAATGCGTATGATTTTTTTAAAAAAGAATTAAAAATGAGTGGTGGCAATTATTATAAAAAAAACACTAAAAACATATATAAATGTATTTGATTATATAAAAAATAAAAATACTTCAATAAAAATATATTTAGACATTTCTACATATATTTATTCAAAAAATAATGGCATATATTCATCCTGAAAATCAAAAATTATTATGGAACACGATTCAAAAAACACCCATTTTTAACAATCTAGGTTCTCGACAAACACAATGGTTCAAATCAGTGATTCAACATTTCTATGAAGAATATCCAAATGCAAAAATAATAAAAACCAAAGATGAATTACAAAGTATCAATCGTGCGACAATATCTTTCATGATAAATTCATTAAAAGAACTTGTTCAACCAAAACAAACGGCGACTCCATCTTCTGAAACAAGTTATGAAAATACAGTATTACCATCAACCACTGGAAGCAATGAACGTGTATCTTATTACAATGACCAATTCAATAATCGTCAAAAAGAATACGAATCTATGAATGCAAAACCATTACCACCCACTAACAGTATTGTAGATGAAAAAATATCCGACGAAGCCATTACAAACATGGACGAACTTATACGACAACAGATTGAACAACGAGAACTTGAAATGAAAATGTATGGACAAGTACCAATTGTTCAACCGCCAAAAAAACTCAATATCAGTGAAGAAATTCCAAAAGAGAGTGTTGAAAATTTAATTGTTTACAATGATTACAATAATTTAGAAAAAAATGAAAAAAATGAAAAAAATGAAAAAAATGAAAAAAATGAAAAAAATGAAAAAAATGAAAAAAGTAAAAAATCTGTATCATGGAATACAGAACACAATGATTTCGAAGAATTGAAAAAAATGGTATTTGATTTATCAGAAACCATCAATATCATGAAAGAGAGATTAGACAATATTACTTGTGCAAATCAAAATCAAATTGAATATAATATATAACGCGAGTTCTCATCGATTGCCATTCCTTGAAATAAAATCCTCAATTATATCTTCACGTTCATTTGATAATAATAATCCCCAAGCAATATTGATTTGCGTGTCAATATATTTGTTTTCTAAATTACATACAAAGATGACAATCGTAATTTTGCGGTTTGTATGTATATGGAATAATATAGTCAATAATATATTTTGGTAATTTTTTCATAAAATGGGATAGAACATATACCATGTTTTACAATTAAAAAAGGGTTATTTTTAACCTTTTTATTTTTGTATTTTTATATTTTTGTATTTTTATATTTTTTTATTCAAGTGTTTTTAGAAACTTTACAAATATGCATTAATCATCGGAATTACATCTACGCCGATTTTTGATGATAATACACAAAACACATTATTTTTCTCTTTGTTGTATTTTTGAATGTATTTTTGAATGTATTTTTGAATTTTTTCGTTGGTTCTCAAAACGTTTTTAATAAATGTTTTTGCGTTTATGATTTTGCCTCTTTGTTGTTTTTCTAAAATTTGAGAAATCAAAACATTTCCTCGTTCTGCAATTGTACTAATGAGTTTAATGAACGAATCTTCTTTATGTGTATTACTCAAATGAATTTCATGGTGAATTGTATAGAAATCGCGATATACAATATCATATAACAGATTCAAATTATATATACAATTTGAAATATTTCCTCCGTTTTCAGAATAATACCTATTAATACTGGTCAATCTTTGTAATGTTTTGAGAACACTGTCCTTTTCATTAGTACTTTTAGCGATTCTTTGACTTCTGCGCAACATTTTCTTACAACTTACTGTTTGGGGTTTATTATCAATCTCGATTTTGTAAAAAAGTATTTCAATTTTTTGGTAAAAATATATATATATCAACTAGTTTCACTCATGAATGCCACTATAATAGGAAAACCAGGATACTTTGATGGGTTCAGTCAAAAGATGTCTCCTAAAATACAAAAATTAAAAAACAATTTAGAAGCATCAGGACAAATAGTATAAAGTATGTATATTTTTATACTATTTCTTAGTTTCCTAGGTTTTACACATTCACTGGATGTTCAAAGACCGTTACGTTATCCGATTACAGATTCGGACATTGTTCAAAAAATTAAACCATATTTGTACGAAGACCAATACACAAGTCTTGTTTCAAAAATAAAAACACACAAAATATCTGAACTGTATTTTCAGCCAAAATTAGATGCAGTAGTATCCCATAGTACTGAAACCACAGATAAACCAATATTGGATTATTCAATTACTACTATCAATCCAGCAATTGTGAATTCGATTGTAGAACTTGCAGACAAAAATGAAGTAAACACTGTGTTTTTGAAAGACCCACCACAAAATGAATTTGTTGTCGGCGCTGCCAATTTATTCAATTTCGCGGTAAATTCTCTTTTTCCCATCTTAATATTAGTATCTATCTTTCGCGTTTTTTCAATGAATCAATCACCTATGGGTGGAAGCGGATTTGGTCCAAACATGGGTAAAAAAACGCAAATCAATGTGGATAAACTTTCTGTGCAAAAGAACAATATCACATTATCCAGTTTCGCGGGAAGTGAAGAAATTATGCGTGAATGTACCGAAGTAGTTTCTTATTTGAAAAATTCTACATTGTACGAGATGGCCGGGGCGAAGATACCCCGCGGTATTCTGTTAGAAGGACCACCCGGTAGTGGAAAAACCCTTCTTGCAAAGGCTATTGCAAGTGAAGCCGACGCGAATTTTGTTGCAACATCTGGTAGTGAATTTGTTGAGATTTTTGTTGGTATGGGTGCATCCAAGATTCGCACTTTATTTGATAGTGCTCGAAATAGTCGCCCTTGTATCATTTTCATAGACGAAATCGATGCTGTTGGCAGACAGCGCGGTGCGGGTATCAATATGGCAAATGATGAACGCGAACAAACACTCAATCAACTTTTAGCAGAAATGGATGGATTCGCCGACAATGATGGTATTATGGTAATTGCAGCAACCAACCGTAAAGATGTATTGGACGCCGCATTATTGCGCCCCGGGCGCTTTGACCGCATTATAACCGTACCCTATCCCGATCGTGAATCTCGTAAATCCATTTTAGAAGTACATGCGACCAATAAAAAATTAGACGAAAATATTAATTTAGATTATATTGCTGAATTAACCGCTGGGTTTTCAGGAGCACAATTAAAAAATTTATTGAACGAAGCTGCAATTTATGCAGTGAGAAACGGTTCCGTCATTATAACAGAAGCTAATATAGTCGATGCATTGGAAAAATTAGTTGTAGGTATTGTGAAAACACGCGATGAACGTTCACCGGATTCACTCAAACGCGTGGCAATCCACGAAATCGGACATGCTTTTTTAGCAGCCCATTTCAAAGAATATTTTGATTTGAAGAAAGTTACTATTCAAAGTACATACAATGGCGCGGGTGGTTATACATTATTCAATGAATATTTGAATATAACCGAGAGTGGTTTATATACAAAAGATTTATTAACAAAACGATTGATAGTAACCATGGGAGGTAAAGCCGCCGAAACCATTTATTATGGTAATGAATATGTATCCGTAGGAGCAGTTCAGGATTTAAAACAAGCAAATAGTTTAGCAAAACGAATGATAGGCAATTACGGTATGGGAAATAAGCTGGAAGCATTTTATAATGAAAATGTGGAAGATGATAGAAACCCCTTTTTAGGTAGAAGTTTAGCATTGGGTTCAAAATATTCAGAAAAAACAAAGGACATGATGGACCGTGAGACATTGGAATTAGTGTCATTTGCTTTAAATGAGGCCAAAAACATTTTGATGAATCATCAACCAATTGTGAATGATTTGGTTGATTGTTTATTTAATAACACTACATTAACTGGAAGCGAAGTTTTTCAAAAAATGAATGTGTAAAATACAAAAATATAATATATAAAAATACATATATATTATAAAATGAAAAATATAATGTATTCATTATTTGATACATTCGATTTGAACAAAATAATCAAAAAGAATCGTATTTTATTGATATCGTCCTTGTTTTTTTTAGTACCGATTTATGTATTTATAAAAAAGTTTGTTTTACACAAAGAACTTATGAGTATATTTGAATACATATTAGTAGCTTTTATATTATTCAATATTTTTGCGTCACTATTATTTTGGTATAATGGCAAAAAAAATTCGGGATTTCATGTAGTAGATGGTGTTTTTGCAAAAATATCATTGATTGTATTTATTATATATGTATTGTTTTTCAAAAAAATTCCTTATTATATGATATTTTTGTTTTTAGTTTTATTAACTTATGTCATTTATTTTCTTTATTGTAGTAATTATTATTCAACAATCAAATGGTGTTCTGAACAACATATATTCCATCATGCAATGTTTCATGTATGCGCTTCCATGGGCGCCATTTATGCTTTCATGTAAAATATTTATAGAAACGTATATAAACATACGAGTGTATTTATAATAGCAATGTACTTATATATTTTATCCTTTCTATTTTTTATAGCACTAACAAGATGTGCAAATTTGAGTAAGTTTTCACAACAACGAATTAAACATATCATTCAACATCCAGGCACTACTCCTGAAATGCGGGAACAAATAAATCATGTATTGTTTACTAGTTATAAAAGCTGGGCTACATCAAAGGCGATTCATTTCAAACGTTTCCATAAACACAAATGTGGTCATATAAAAAATGACGAAATGGCATCATATGCATTGTACGGATTATATCAAGGCATACAAAGATACAATGGGAATGATACTTTTATTACCTATGTTGATTTTTATATAAAACATGAATTACAACAGGGTATGTCAAATTTAATACCAATTAATGCTTTGCCAAAAACATATCTGAAAAAGAAGAAGACGGTTGAAGAAAATAATAAACTATACAATATTCAATTGAAACCGATATATCTGGGATTTGACAATTATTTGTTGGAAAATACTGTGCACAATTCTATATATTCCCATAAAAACAAATGGTTAGATAATGAAGATGATTTGGTGTTTCAAACAAAAATTTGGGAAAAAGTACGCGAACTACCTCCATTCCAAATGCGAATCATGTATTATAAATATTCAACTGATTTTGAAATGTTACGAACAAATGGAGTGGTTGCTGATATCATGGATTGTTCTATTCAAACGATTCGTAGAAATTTGATTGATATAAAAAATAAACTACTACCGACTATTAGTACATTTTCGAATTAGCAAAAATAGAATAGTAATCGCTGCAATATGTATATTATTTAGGAAAAATATACATTTTGGATGGTATTGTATTTTTGTTAGAACTAAAATATAAATTTATGGATATTATTTATAATATGGCTTTTTCATCTATATCTACTATTCATAGTATGATAAATAAAAAAAAAAATGTGTCAGGTGGTCCATTTAGTGGGAGTGTTCAATTATTGTCAATGGATGGGCAAGATTCAAGGAGTATTTCTTCTACTTGGATGTCTATAAATGGAACTGGTAATTATTTAATAGCTGTTTCATATTACGATAGCGCACGTCAGAGTCTACCAAAATCTGTAAGCTATTTATCTACTAATGCTGGTTCAACTTGGAGTAGGATGACTAGTACCCCAACAAATGAAGGTTCAAATTTCAGACAAGCATCGATATCTCGCGATGGTAGATTTAGACTTTATACTGTAAATGCCCTTGAAAGTAGTCAAACATTTTCAAGTAATGATTATGGTACAAATTATACATCAAGTACTCTATATACATTGCAAGGCGCGTTTGTTTCTGATGATGGAAATGTAAAATTAGCTTCGTCTAATTCTAATGGTAGTTTTAATGATAGTGGTTACATATATAGAATATATAACGCGCCGACTGAAAACACGTTTTCTGCTCGTGTAGGTAACCAAATGGCGCGTGGCCCTATAAAAGGAAGTTCAAATGGACAATATGTAATGAATCAATCGGGTAGTCAAGGTATGCAATTTTCAACTAATTATGGAGCAAATTGGTCTCAACTGACTCAAACTAATGGTTTAAATGGAAGTACTAATAGTAATATGGTCGACATGGCAATAAGTGGCGATGGACAATATATGATAATATCTGGTAGTGGATATAAATTATGGAAAACTAGTAATTATGGCACAATTTGGACAACTATTACTGCTTCAAATACGCTAGTAAATGGATTACCAAATACTTCTACCTATACTTCTACAACCAATACATGGGGAGCATGTACGATAAGTAAAACCGGACAGTATATGTCTGTCGCTGGATATTTTAATGAAGGAGGAACCTTTGGAACAAATGTATATGTATTTGTATCTTCTGATTATGGTTCAAATTGGATATCGAAACAAATTAATTTGAATAGTACAAGTACTGATCCAGCTCTTCAAACAAGTACAATGTCATATAATGATACTGGCGTTCCTAATAAAATATTCATAGCAACTTATGGACAGGGTATATTTTATATTGATTTTTAGACCCTTACTAACTAAATTCGCAAATTTGTGAACAAAATTTCAGTATTACATATTTAAAATTGTATTTCGTAAATTACAATTGTATTCACTGCATTATGGTGCATATAATTTAGGAAAATTATACGTACATAATGTATAATGTCGGCTTTGACAGATTCGCAAAAAACAGAAATTACCAATTATATAAACAAATACAGAAAAATCCACCAAGCTCCGCCACTTGCTTGGGATGATACTATTACAAATGCGTCACAAGAATGGTCGAACAATTTACTGGCAACCAACGTATTTCAACATAGTGGAAATAGATTATATGGTGAAAATTTGGCTTATTTCAGTGGGTACGGTACTAATATTATGGTTTTATTGAAAAAATCAGTGGATGCTTGGTATAACGAAGTGAAAATGTACGATTTTAATAATCCTGGGTTTTCACCAAGCACTGGACATTTTACTTGTTTAGTTTGGAAATCAAGTACATCTTATGGCATAGGTATTGCACTGGATGCAAAATCGCGTGCATATATCGTAATGAATACTTCTCCACTAGGTAATTATGTTGGACAATTCAAAACAAATGTATTACCTGCATTAATTCCTACTCCTGTACCTACTCCTGCGCCTGTTCCTGCACCTGCACCTGTGCCTACTCCTGCACCTGTTCCTGCACCTACTCCTCTGCCAGATAATGTAAAATATAATAAAACATATATAATCAATATGTTGTATAACATTATAACATCAATACAACAAAATCAACCACGAAATGTAGTTATAACCGCAATATACAATCTTATATTATTCATAAATGGATTATAATACACTTTATTCATCCATTGGAAATATATCTACGAGTAAGCCAATTACTCTATTGTATTCATAGATAATTTTATTTTTATTTTCTTCATCCATATTTTTGACATTTGATAGCATTTCTGGTGTTAATTCTTTGTAGTTTCTTATAAAATCCAAATATATTACTAAATCATTTTGGATAGAATTAAGTATTTCATTTAATTCTTGTGATTTGTAAATACTGATATCGTTTACGCTAACACTTCGCTTATGCGTATTCTTCATGAAGAGTGTTTATAGTTATCATATAAAATAAACTTTATATATTTTATCAATTGGAATAACAGTAACGATATAAAAATATTACTATGTAAATCATATTAAAGAATACATTTGTATTTAATATATAAATATGACTGATTTAAATTTATTTCAAACAACAGTATTATCAGAATGGGGGCAAGATGGTGTTTTGGAAAAAATATTTGATATAATCGGAACTACAAATAAATTTTTTGTAGAATTTGGAAGCAGTGGAAATGACAGTGGAAAAGGAAATACTGCATATTTAAGGCGAAGGGGGTTTGATGGTTTATTAATGGATGGTTCCGAAAGACCATATAATATTGATATATTGGATAAAAAACATGAAGTTAAAATTGAATTTATAAAAGCATCAAATATAAATGAATTATTTAAAAAATATAATGTTCCAAATGAATTTGATTTTTTATCAATTGATATAGATGGTCAAGATTTTCATGTATGGAATAGTATAGATAGTATGTATATTCCGAGAGTTGTTTCAATTGAAATGAATTATCATATAGAACCTGGAATAGATAAAGTTATGCATGTAGATGAAAATTGGATATGGCCGGGCAGTGAACAATCTGGTGCAAGTGTAACTGCTTTAAAAAAATTAGGAAATAAAAAGGGGTATTCACTTGTAGCTACTTGTATGTCGGATGCGATTTTTGTAAGAAATGATTTAGTTAAAGATTCAGATAATAATGAATTATTCAAAAATATAAATGATGAATATGAACTTGTTAAATTAAATACAGATATAAAAGAACAAAATAGTAAATTTAATTTTGACAAAAATCACTTTGATAGACCACTATTTTTAACTTCTGAACATTTTTTATAAAATAATAAAATTATATAAATAATTCCATCTAGTATACCCATGGAATTATTAAGGCACACATTGTATATTAATTTAGAGTCAAGACCTGACCGACTTGAACATGTAACCCTAGAATTTAAAAAAATGAATATTGAAGCCGAAAGAATTAATGCAATCAAAATGGCAGAAGGTGCTATCGGGTGTACATTGAGTCATATTCGTTGTCTAGAATTGGCAAAAGAACGCCAATATCCACATGTATTCATTATCGAAGACGATATTACATTTTTACAACCCGAACTACTTTCCGAAAACCTGAAAAAATTTGAAGAAAACGTGGAGTTACAAAGTTGGGATGTTCTCATTATTGGCGGTAATAATTGCCCACCATATATGAAAGTAACTGATTATTGTATACGTGCATTCAATAATCAAACAACCACTGGATATATTGTGAAATCTCATTATTATGACACTCTTATTCAAAATTTCAAAGAGAGTGCACAAATGTTAATGCGAAATCCGCATAATAAACGCGAATATGCATTAGATATGTATTGGAAACGATTGCAACAAACTGGTATTTGGTATATGATAGTACCTCCTACTGTTACACAATATCAAGATTATAGTGATATTGAAAAACGGATTGTCAACTATGACCGATTGATGCTTGATATTCAAAAAGATTGGTTATTCAGGAGATGACGTGTCTACCGTATGATTTTTAAACTCTTTCTCATTTACACCTTTGGATATTTAAAACACGCATATTATAAAAAATTGAAATTAAACTTTACAATGAACATTTCATATATTTATATTCAACGACAATGAATGATTTTATGAATTCTATAAAAAATGATAGAGTAAAACAAGGAACATGGAACAAAATAGAAAATCATAAAAAATATGCTATCTGGCTAGGAGAAACACTTGGATACAAAAATATGGAAGATTGGTATAAAATTACTAGCGACGTAATAAATAAAACGTATGGAAGTGGATTAATAAAATGGTATAAAGGCTCTCCATCTTTATTTTTGAAATCTGTATTTCCTGAATATAATTGGTTAGAATGGAAATTTACACAAACCAGTCAACATTTTTGGAAAGATGTAGAAAATCATAAAAAATATGCTATCTGGTTAGAAGAAACACTCGGATACAAAAATATGGAAGATTGGTATAAAATAACTATTGAACAAATATATAATAATTTTGGAGGAGGTTTAGTAGGAAGATATTATAAAGGGTCTCCATCTTCATTTATAAATTCGGTATTTCCTGAATATAATTGGTTAGGATGGAAATTTAGTGTTTCTCCTTATAATTTTTGGAATTTTGAAACTGAAAAACAATACGCTATCTGGTTAGGAGAAACACTTGGATACAAAAATATGGAAGATTGGTATGGAATATTGCGTAAATTAATTATTGATAATTTTGGAGGAGGTTATATATTGAAAAAATACAATGGGTCTCCATCTTTATTTATAAAATCGGTATTTCCTGAATACAATTGGTTAGAATGGAAATTTTCTGTAACAACTGATTTTTGGGAACATGTAGAAAATCATAAAAAATATGCTATCTGGTTAGGAAAAACACTTGGATACAAAAATATGGAAGATTGGTATAAAATTACTAGCGACGTAATACGTAATAATTATGGTAGCACGCTTTTAAATAATAATCATTATAATGGGTCCCCTACTTTATTTATAAAATCAGTATTTCCTGAACATAATTGGTTAGAATGGAAATTTACTCAAACAAGTCAACATTTTTGGAAAGATATAGAAAATCATAAAAAATATGCTATCTGGTTAGAAGAAATACTTGGATACAAAAATATGGAAGATTGGTATAAAATAACTTGCGATTTAATAAGTAATAATTATGGAGGAGGGTTATTAACTAAATATTATAATAGTTCGCCGTCTTTATTTATAAAATCGGTATTTCCTAATTATAAATGGTTAGAATGGAAATTTACTCGTAGTGGTCAACATTTTTGGAAAGATATAGACAATCATAAAAAATATGCTATGTGGTTAGGAGAAACACTTGGATACAACAATATGGAAGATTGGTATAAAATAATTCGCAATCAAATATATAATAATTATGGAAGTGGGTTATTAAGTGAATATTATAATAGTTCGCCGTCTTTATTTATAAAATCGGTATTTCCTAACTATAAATGGATAAAATCTAAATTTAAACATAATTATTCAATTGGTCAAATAGAATGGTTGGAATATATTAAACTATCTACCCCTGATATTATTCACGCACTTAATAATGAAAATGGTGAATTTAAAATACCGAATTCAAATTATTCAGCAGATGGTTATAGTGAAAATAAAAATTGCATTTATGAATATCACGGAGATTTTTGGCACGGAAATATGAAGATTTATAATCCAAAAGATATAAATCCGTGTACAAAAACATCATATGAACAATTATATAATAATACACTAAATAAACAGATATTTTGTGAAAAAGAAGGATTTATATATAAATATATATGGGAAAGTGAATGGATAAGAGGAAAGAATGCTGTGATTATTTTACAAAAAAAATATATACAGCGGTTTAAATGAGAAAAGGTGTACCCAGTGATAAACTCATTTTTTGTTTTCAAGCATCATAAACGATGATAATACTGCCTTATTTTTTTCTTCATATTGCATTGTTCTCAAATTTGATTGATATTGTCGTTTCATCATTTCTTCTTGCATTTGACGTTCTTTTGTAGCCAACACTTGTTCTGCTTTCTGTTTTTCCATAGGGTCCAATGATTGACGGCTACGTTCTCTAACAAAATGGTCGACCGATGAATATGTCTGAACTTTTTCAAAATCGCGTTCGCTAACTGCAAACACAGTTTGGTCTTTATGCACTTTTCGTAAATCATCATATTTTAATTTACTAAATGGGTCACTTGTTACATATGAATTGTCGGGTATATCATCATCATCATATACATTGGTTCCGGAACCAGAAGAATATAAATTCTCAACTCCACGATAATTGATAATTGCGCCGTTGTTTTGCTTCATGTTCTCTAAAACATCTCTCATATTACTTGCATTTACGTTTTGGTCAATATTGTATATAGGTTCATCTTTTGCAAACCATTCATTTTTAGACGAATTGGGTTTTTTAGCCATATTTTCTTCAAATAATTGATTGAACTTACTTTGAAATTTTTCGGGATTCATTTCTTTAATGGCGGAAGTAACATTTTTCGTGTTTGTTTTATTAAGTTCTCCATTTAGGGGTTTATAATCAATGTTCTCAACTGCCTTATTTTGTTTATTCTGATTTTCGTAAAATTGGACAATGATATCAAAAGCTTTTTTGTAAAAAAGAAAATATTCAGCCGATAATTTGGATTTATCTGGATGTAACATGAGAACCTTCTTTTTAGCGCGTTTCAAATCATCAATTGTAAGTTGATATTTCAAATCAAATAATCCAAGAACTTCCTCCAATGAATACATGTGAATATTCAAATTATGATTTGATTGCATCTTTATAGTAGTTTAGGAAAAGTATTTTAATTTTTTTCGGCTAAATTAGTTTTATATTTTCATATTTTTGAAATGAAATACAAATTTAGGAAAATATATATTCAATATATATATCCTAAATGGAAAACGGTCTCATTATGTTATTACATTCAGTTCTTATTGGTGTTATTTTATACATCCTAATGGTATTTGTTTTAGGACAAAATGTACTTGTAGCTCAAAACAGAAGTATTTTAATCGCAGCAGTCATTTTGATTTATATGATTTTGTTTGGCCATGGATTACCTAAATCTATAAACAAAAACATCTAAATTACATATTGTTCTCAATAATTTATATTCATGAAACTATAAATATAAATTTAGGAAAAACTAAATAAAAATAATTCAGGTATTTATACTATACAATGCCACAGCCGATTATTGAAGATACTATAAGTTTACAAGCTTTTTTAGATTTACTGAAAACAAACCAAGGTCTAATTATATTAAAATTTGGAGCAGAATGGTGCGGTCCTTGTAAAAAGATTGAACAACAAGTATATGCAGGGTTCAATCAAATGCCTATGAATGTGCAACCAATCATAGTAGATGTTGATGATTCATTTGAACTTTATGCTTTTCTAAAAAGTAAGAAAATGGTTAAATCCATTCCTACTTTATTATGTTATGAAAAAGGAAATGTATCCTATGTTCCAGATCATGTAGTAGTAGGTGCTAATGTTGATGAAATAAATACATTCTTTCAAGAATGTTTCAATAAAGCAAAAGATTTATTACACTGAATAATATGAAAAACTTCAAAATTGTAAAAAACTTAAAGGGTTTTTACAATATACAATACGAAACGATGGAAAATATGAAAAAAGCGAATTATTACGTTTTAACGACAATTGATTCTGAAAAACATAAAAAAATGAAATATCGGTTTGAACATGAAAATATAGAAGCCATGTATTGTCCAGTGGTCGAATTCAATGATTATCGTTTATCTGATGTGGAAGATAAATATAAACGTCCATGGTCTTGTATGTTAGGTCATTTAGACATGTTCGCCAGATTTTTGAACTCCGATGCAAAATATGGAGTATTCTGTGAAGACGATGTTCATATTCGCCGAGGTATTACAGATATTATACCAGAAACAATTGCTAAATATGAACGTCGAAATTTGGAAATACTTATGTTGGGGTATTTATTTCCATTCAAACCGGTTGAGTTGACATTTTATCATGAGCCGGAATTTTATCATCAAAAATTGGATATAATTGATGAAAATCTCATATATTTCAGTTATATTGAGCGTTTATGGGGGTCTCAAATGTACATGTTGGATAGAAAAACCGCCGGACGATTTCTGAATACATATACAATAGAATATGCTAAACAATCCTTATTGAATCCTGATATGGCGCCTTATGCAGTTGATTGGACGATTACGAAAAATGGGCGAAGGGCAGCAGTGTACCCGATGTTAGCTGTGGAAGAAAAACCGACAGATTCGAGTGACTATGGTCAGTATACATATCATACAAAATGCAATGAGGTTCATTATGATGCGTCTAAATATATTTAGTTTTTCCTCTTTGTTTTTCGGTTTTTATTTTTCTTTTTACCACCGGTCGATGAATTTTCACCAAAAAATGGCAAGGTAGATGATTCCTCTTGTTGGCTGCTGAATATGGATTGTTCTGGTGCTGATTCAGTTTCTTCAATATCATCATATAATGTAGCGACTGCCAAAACAACTGATGTTATACCTATCATCCCATATGTCAATAACGTTTTTGAATCAATAATATCAGGGGACCTTTCTGTCAATATTTTGAAGAAATTATAATTGTATAAATCGGACATATATAATACAAATTTATTTTTATTATACTATTATATAATAAAAATATCCAAAATATTCTCAAATATCAAAAATTGGTTGGTTCCAATCGTCGAACAAACCACCTTTCGAAATATTATACAAATAGCTGTCTGATACATCTATTTCCTCAATTATATTCATTTTTTCAAATATAGAAATATCGGGTGACTGCAATGTCATCAAAATTTCATGTTTTTTTATAGATTTTAATACATCTAAATTTATTTCATCAATAGCGTTGTTACGGAAATCATATCCAGATTTATTTTTGATTATATTGATATAATCCGGTATTTTTTTTATTTTATTCAAATCAATTGCCATGTCGGCATTATTGCATTTTTTTTCATTATAATTCAATGCAATTATAAGCAAGTTTAATAAGAGATTCATATATATTTATATATATTTTTTTTATATTTTTTTGGTTTATATTTTTTTTATTTTTTTGGTTTTCTTTTCATAGTCTACCATTTTTCTTTTGTGAATTTCATCGGCATATTTATTTTTCCATTTTTCTTTGATGTCGTCACTAATCGTCGCATTGAAATGATTTTCATATTGTTCAGGACTGTCATAATATAAAGTGGTTAAATCTTCGTCACATTTATCAGTTAATAATCTTAATTTGAAAAATAAATCTTCGTCATATGAACCGACCAAGCAATTGGTATAGGCGCCATTGATTGCATTGCGAATTTTTTTACCAGGATTCAAAGATGTTGCATAGTATTCAATACTGTATTGTTTTCCATTTTTATTGCGATAAACTTTGTTGTAACCCTTATCGAGACGTTTTATATCTTCCAACATTTTTGCACGTTTTTTCTTATCATTTGAATTCGAATATGCAAATGAAGACAGTGTGATTTCATCATCCATATATAAATCTTCATATTTTTCAATTTCTTCTTCTTCTGAAATTACTGACATTTTAGTGAAAGAGTGGTGCTGATAAAAGCGAGTACTATTGTATTATCCTTTGGATATAATATAATGTATATTTTTTTTATATAGTTTATATTTATATTTTAGTATATATATAATAGTATACAAATGTCTTATTTTTATAATAAAATTATGCAAGTTCGAAATTCATTTTTTAACGAACCAACCAAAATCACAGAAAATACGCCATATAAAACTGTTAAAAAAAATCCGAATAAAATAGAAATAAAAGATACAATCTAACCAGATTCAGATTTAGAAAAATACGATTCACAAGATAGTCAACATATTTCAAAAAATACTTATGAAGAGTTATTGAAAAGTGAATATAATTATGATGCTGATACTGATAGTGACGATACCGATGAAGTGTATGATGATATGCCATATACATTCAAAAATTTATATTCAGAACATGTATCAACATATCATTATATTAATGACAGATTAATGAGAAACTTTGGTACATGTATGGATTACGACTCGCCCAAATATCAAATACATTTTTGCATATTTTCAATTAATCAACATTGCAATTTTAAAGGCATTGTTTTGCCTTTTTTACAATTTGTATTTGAGAAAAAAACGGGTGTTTTTACATTTCCATCCATAGAGTTCAATTGTCCTAATAAACAAATGTCTGAATCAATTGATAATACTCGAAGTGATGAAAATGATGACGTCTATTTCAAAAATGAATGTATCAAAAAACTGTTGGATATATATGAAATAGAGGCAATCGATGAACCCATGATGGAAAATATATACAAAGGTTTTTTAGAATTCGATGAGAACAATATATTCGTAGTGTTCGATTTTACACATTATTGCATTCCAAATGATAATGTATGCAGAACCCTTACATTTAAAACAGAAACACGAAACACTTTTTTCTCATCTACCGAAGTTGAAAAATATGAATGGGGTATTATCGATGAAATAAGAAAAAGGGAAATACAAAAAACCCCGATTGAGAACATTGTTCTCGATTTTTTCCAAAAATACAGATATATGAATGAAATAAAAACAAATGGTCTAACGCTTTTACCAATACCATCATCATTATATTTATGCAAATATGAGAACGGCTCATACAACCCTATATCTGAAACAATAAATACAAATTTTGAAAAAAGAAGTGAACACCCCAATTTAGGATTTTTTTATTTTTTCTCACAAACTGGGTCAAAACGATATGCAGTATTTAGTGAGAACAATATTATATTGGATCGCAGTTTTGAAAAAATGAAAGACATGGACATCAATGAATACACCAGTATATTATTGAACAAATCTGTTTTTGAATATAATGAGAACAATCAAACAATTTGGTGTGTTAAACCAGATTCGCTGTTTTGTGAATTATGAATTGTAAAATACACCATGGACAACAAATAAACGCCAAACAAAATTTGAAAATATGGATATAATGATTTTCGGTAATTCATTTTATACATAATGTCATAAATGTAATACGTATATAATACAATTGTCGGAATAAAAATAAAATTATATATATGTGTTGTTCTATTATTCACTATATAGAGAGAACCTATTCGCAATACATGATTTGTATTATAAAACACGTGATATAATTCCATATTATAGAATAAATCAGTAATATCTTTTGAATTTTCGGGTTCATTTCCCATTATATAATTCGGGTTCTCGTATTTTTTAACAAAATAGGATATAATACATTCATCTTTACATAGTATCCAAGAACATGGAATTGTTATAAAAATTATGATATATAATTTATCCAATAATTCATGTTTTGGAATGATAAATCCGTATATGTTCTCAATTATCATTCCAAATAAATGGATTTGACCAACATAATTCAATATATTCAATTTCTTTGTCATTTGAATATATTATCAAAAATCTCTATATTTTTTACATTTTATACATTGTTCTCGTAATCATTGAGTGAAATAGCCAAGTTACTATATTTATCTAAATATTGTTTCAAAATGTCTTCCGCAATTTCTTGACCGAAATTAGACATGATTTCTTCATTCATTGGACGTCTACCATGCATGTTCTCAAAATCACTCACAAATTTGTCTATTTTTTCATGAGCTACCTTGATTTTATTGGAAACTTCGAGAGCAACCAATGCAAAATTTTTCTTTTGTACAAGTCTCTTTCGTTCTTTTTCTTGTTCTTCGCGTTCTTTCCTAACAATTTCATCTACTTTTGATTGTATAACCGTCTCTCGTGCTTGTAAATCAGTTATACTATCACTTGGGTCGAATGTAGGGCTATGTAAATCTTTATACCAATGATGTCTGCTCTCGTTGGACGTAACAATAATATCACAAATATCTGGTTTCTTTAATGCATCGAATCGTTGTCTTTGTTCAGTACCAGGTTTACCTGAAAATGTTTTATTGAATTCATTAATAATTTTGATTGGTATAGATGGACTTGTTTCCATGAGTCGATCAAATTCTTGGCGATTCAGTTTCAAAAAATGCCCCGCATCCATACGTTCAATTGGCGCTTTGGCTAATTCTATACGAATATTACGTGCGAATTTATCCCAGGATATTGCCGATACACGATGTGCCTCGTTCAATTCAGATATTTTCAAATACTGTTGTATAGTGGTTAATATACCAATTAATATATTGATGCTACCAATAACCATGGGTGCAAAAGTCTGATAATTATCTGGCAAACTGGCTTGTGCGAAAGAGGCAGTTCCACTAATCGTAGATAATGTAATTGCGGGTATAGTAAACCAAGCATGCATTATTGCGTATTTATTATGAGCACGCGTATTCAACCATTTATAACACTGCGCAATATCACACCATTCCACCATTATCATTTCATTTTCAGGAGACCATTCAATACTTTTTGTAGCAGTACCCGCACTACTACTATTGTCATTATCCATATGTTCTTCCACATTTGAACCGAGCTTTTTTTCGTCTTTTGGTTTACTCATAACGCACAATATATATACAATATATACATATGTTGTAGAAATTCATTTACAATTGTAAAATACATTTTATTTTTATTTTTCTTCGGTAGGTTCTTTTTGTTCTAATTCAATATGTATGTTCTCTGTTTCAGTGATACGGATTAGATTATCTATATTTTCTAAAACATTTTCATTTGTATCGAGAACCAATTCAGATTGTTGTATTTTTTCCTCAATAACGCTTTCTTTTGAACGAATTGGATTGGGTGTAAATCCATCATCAAAATCAAAATCAATCGTTTCATTTGATAAAATAAAATAGGATTCGATACCTGCATCATGGTTTGTTTTTCGATTATTACTTAATATATCTTCATCGATTTCACGTTTGAACATATCCATTTTTGTATAAAGTTTTGCTAAATAATTTTGTTGAGAAGAATGAAAATAATGAATATAATTGATGTATAAACTCATTTGTTCTCGTATCAATGTATTTTCAAACTCCAATGTGGTCAAAAAATTACTAATCGAAGAACCTACATTTGTATTGTCACTGTAATCATTCTTACGCTTTTCCGAACTCGAATAATAAGAATACATATCATTCAATAATATCAAAATAGTCTTGTGTATTTCTTGAATATCTTCGATTTTATATTCACGAAAAGGTTCTAAATCTTTATAAATCGGTATTTTAGCGCTATCCGGTGCATTCGGTAATTCAATATGTTTCTCTTTGGTTTGCATCATAATGATATTATACAATTTGTAATAATCCCCATACATACGATTGTTTATTAATATGATAAAACGATTTAGGTTCTCCATTTCCATGTTTAAAATCTTGTATTGAAAATAAAACGAATCTAAACAGAACAAAAATATTTTTTTACTATTGTGTTTAATCAAATTATTGTATGTTGTTTTTAGTTTATTCAAGTTCTCGGTAATTATATCTTTTTTTTCATAAATCAGTTTATCAATTTCAATTAATTTAGAAAAATTATGTTTTAATGAATCCACATTAAAAAAATGCAAATAAGACATTGTATATCATTTCATTAGAAATTTGTTTTGTTTTTGTTGAATAAAAAAATCCCATTTAGGGAATTTTTTATTTTTATTTAGGAAAATGTTTAGGAAAATGTTTAGGAAAATGTTTTCAGAAAAGTGAATAATATCTAGGAACAATTTTTGGTTTTTCATGAATTGCATTGGATATTTCTAATAAACCAGTTGTTTCTTGTTGTAATTCATCAAATTCATCGTTTATAGTATTGCGGTCACTTTCACTAAAACTCGTTGGAATCTTTGTCAATAGTTTACACAATTCATCAATTTCGAGATATGTAGTAGGACTTCTGTCTTCGTGTGGTATATAATGTTTTAATTCCCAATAATGTTCATCATCATAGTATAATTGGGTACTTCCATTTTTATTGATTTTATCGGAAATTTCATTGGATTTAGGAGTATTTAAAAGTTCAATATTGAGAAAGGCAAATGAATAAAGATTGCGACTTTCATTTAATCTCTTACGCATATCAATGTATGTAACATTACCTATGTTCATTTGCTTAAACGTATCCTTAATATTTTTTTTTGAAATATTCGATAGAATACGAGGAATGAAGATATTCATGGATGCCATATTGTAGTACTTCGTTGCTTGCTATTAAAATCACTTTGTTATTACTTGTTTAATGCTAATCCAATAGATGAATAAAAGTATTTCAATTTTTTACAAACTTATATTTCATAAAAATAGATATTTACAAAATTTGTAAAAAATTGAAAGACTTAAAAAGAAAATATTGAAAAACATATTCGTATCTACTAAAATGTCAGCTTTCTTAAATAACAACGTAAACGGTATTCTACAATTCCATACAAAAAATTTGGAAGATTTAACAGTAACATTATTTGATAATGATACTGAAAATAAACATTTTGGAACTCTTTCGATTACCACTAAAAAAACAGAACCCATTACAGTACCTCTTGCAATATTCTTCGATGTAGATTATTCTGGTTCTATGTCAGATACATGTAGTGATGGTCGTACAAAAATGGATCATATTATTCATACATTAAATAATATTTTGAAAGTGTTTTCTGAAATGCAAAATGTAGAATGTTACATCGCATTGGATGTATTTGACCATGATATTAAAACTATATTTGATTTTACACAAATGAATTCGTCTAATGTTGACCAATATATGCAAATGATATCAAAAATTTATCCAAATGGCTGTACTGATATTGAAAAATCATTACTCAATGCAAAAACAAAAATAAATTATTATATGGAAAAAAATCCAACGCATAAAATTGTCCACATACAATTAACTGACGGGGATGCAACTGCTGGCGCTATTGACCCATTAACTCTTGCTAATCTGGTAGATGAAAATTACACAAATATATTTATCGGTTTTGGAAAAACACACAATAGTCATTTATTGAATGCACTGGCAAATAATAGATACGGTGAATATTTGTTTGTAGATAAAATAGAAAATGCCGGGTTAGTGTATGGTGAAATAGTGAATAATCTTGTATATTCGTTAATCGAAGAAGGATTTATTACAGTTGAAGATGGCGAGATTTATGATTGGAAAAATAATGTTTGGACAGATAGATTGACTATTCCTAAAATTGCAGCAGATATTACAAAAACATATCATATTCGATGCAGTGATACTCGTTTAATAAATATAAAAATAAATGGTAGATTAATTGGTAGCGAGATTGTCGAATTACTGGATTTCGTTGAACCGTTACCAGCATTATTGGATTTTGACACAAACCAAGAAGTAATCAATGATTTGACACATTATATATATCGTCAAAAAGTACAAGAATTATTATATATTATCAATGAATACAATACAAAAAAATCAATGAATAACCAAAATAATAGACATGGATTTGGGTTTGGATTTGGGGCAATTTCAACACCAACTAAACAACCATCAGAACATGTCTACGAAAGTGAAGAAAATATACACCAAAATAGTAAAATAGAAATAAGAAGTAATGTGAAATCGTTATTTACTAAACTCAAAAAATACAGAAATGAATTAGGTGAAGATGATGAACGCAAAACATTCATCAAAATATTAATGGATGATTTATATGTATCTTATAAAACAATGGATTCTCATATATCACATATGTATTCATGTTCAAGACAAACTTCACAAGGAAGACAATATTCATATAATGTGACAGATATTAATGAAAATGACAGTGGTCGAAATTTTGCATTAAAACGAAGTATGAATATACCACAAACACCCGTTAAACGTAGTAATCATATATGCTTTCCATGTATTGACGGAGAATATTCAAATGTTGATGAAACCGTATTGATTAATGATGAATACGATGCAATATTTAGAGAAGATAATATAGATGAAAACTATGACGAATTTGATGATTTTGTTTTATCTCAAAATACCGATACGACATATACAACTCCTTCAATTGTAAACATGATGAGGTCGGTGAGTGAGAGATAAATTATGAAAATATTATATTTTGTATTTCTGTAAATTATAATTTATGTTTAGAATAGTATAAAAATATATAATTTATTACTATATATTTTTAATGCAAAAATCAGAATCAAAAACAGAGAAAAATTCCCCACCTGAAAATTTTATCGTTATTGTACGTGATTTTGTAAAGGATTTAACAATTACATTTCCAGAGTATGCATATTTATGGGTAAATTGGACAGATGCAAAATTACCAGAGTCAGAAATCCAAAAATTATACGATTATTGTATTAGTGTTTATCCAGAAAGATTCTTTGATATTTTATATCAAAATGACGAAATTTTCAATAGTGAAAGTACCACAAATACAACTTTTCTACCAAATGTAGATTTCAAAATACTATATAATTGTGATAATGTATCTGAAAATACGAGAAAAGCTATCTGGAAATATTTACAATTATTACTATTTACAATAGTCAATTATGTTAAAGATAAAAATGATTTTGGAGACACAATGAACATGTTTGATGGAATTGATGAGACTGAATTACAAAATAAATTAAATGAAACATTTAGTAGTATTGGAGATTTTTTCAAAAACATGGAGGAAAATATCAATACTAATGAAAGGGGTGATGAAAATTCTGAAATGCCAATGCCAAATATGAAAGATTTTTTCAAATTTGCAGAAAAAATGAAGGAAGATAACGATGATGAAAGTGGAATGCCCGGTGGATTCAGATTTGATAGAAACAGTATGCCAAATCCAGAAGATTTACATGGACATTTGAAAGGTCTTTTTGAAGGTAAAATTGGAACATTAGCCCAAGAATTAGCCGAAGAAATTTCACAAGATTTTGGTGACATTTTAGGAGATACAAACGGCGAAGAACCAACTTCGACCCAAGATGTTCTTAAAAAGATGATGAAAAACCCTAAAAAAATCATGGATTTAATGAAGACAGTAAGTAGTAAATTAGACAAAAAAATGAAGGATGGTGATATATCCAAAGATGAAATCATGAAAGAAGCGACGGAATGGATGAGTAAAATGAAGGATATGGGAGGAAGCGACCAATTTAATGAAATGTTCAAAAACCTTACAAAAAATATGGGCGGTTTAGGTAAAAATATGAAAATTGACCAAAATGCATTAGAACGAATGACAAAAACACAAGCAATGAAAGAGCGTATGCGTAATAAATTAGAACAACGTAGACAAAAAGCAATTGCACAAGCCGCTTTGAACCAATCCAATTCTGTTATACAAGAATCAAATACACCAAATAACTATGTATTTAGAATGGAAAACGAAGGTGTTCAAGAAAAAACATATATTAGTAAAAAACAACAAGACCAAGAAATCGACGATATTATGGCTAAATTGGATATTAAAGATGAACCAAAAACTACAACACAACCCACTAAAAAATCTAAAAAGAACAAGAACAAGAAATAAAATGTAAATATATTTATATAGATGATTTCACTATCCAAATACATCAATGTTCCTGTATTTATTGCAACACTCGTAATAGGAATAATTGTTATGTATGTTATTATGCCAGATAATCGCAAAATATTTGTCTATCCTTCTCCTGAAAATATTGATATAATACAATATCGTGATAAAACCAATGGTTGTTTTACAATGAAACAAACAGAAGTTCCTTGTCCTAAAAATGAAAAAGATATTGCTAAAATTCCCGTTCAAACATAATGTTTAGTTATAATATATGTATTATGACTAAATCGAAATGTTTTTCGAAATGTCGCAAACTTCCTGAAACATTATGTACACATGAAGAATGTAGATATGTAAATGGTTCTCAATATAGTTATTGTAGATTATCTAATGATTATGAATTGGATGAAAATTGTATTGCACGAAAAAATACGCGTAAAAATGCAAAATCTGTGAAAAACACGAAAACACTAAAAAATAGGGAAGCTGCCAAAAAAATCGCTAAATTCATGAAAAAAGTGGACCCAAATAAACGCCGCGAACTATTCTTGAAAAGTATTTGTTCGGATTCTGGTATATGCATTGCTTTTGGAAAAGAAACCAAAAAAATAAAGGAACATTTTGGTGGTTTTACAGATTTCAAATACGTTAAATTACCAATAAAACGAATGGGCAAACCATCCGAGAATGGGTTTGTAAATGAAATTACTTATGAAAATAATGGATATTTTGCAAATACGATTTTGAAATCATCGGCAAAAGTAGATTCCGATAATTTGATGTTCGAATATTTGGTTGGATTGTACATTAATAAACAATGTTCTGTATTTCCATGTTTCATAGAAACATATGCATGGTATTCTTATATTGATAAAGATGCTTGGAATAAAATGAAAAAGTCACAATATACCACCTACAACATTTTTGAAAAAAACCTTATATTACAACCGGCTGTAATTAATTCTCCTAAATCTATGGAAATTGGTTGTAAACAGTCAAAATATATTGCTATTTTGATACAACACATCAAAAATGCACAATCATTGAAAGATAGCATTTCTAACAAATTTTTCTTTGATAATGAGTTATTGTATCTGTTATATCAAGTATATATGCCGTTGACTGCACTTGCAAAAGAATTCACCCACTATGATTTGCATTTAGACAACGTTTTAGTTTATGAACCAGTAAGAGGAAAATATATACAATATTACTATGTTCTCAATGATGGTACACAGATTTCGTTCAAATCATCTTATATTGCTAAAATTATTGATTATGGTCGATCATTTTTCGTAGATAATAAAAAATCTATTGTAGGAACTTCTAAAAATATTTACAACGAAATTTGTCACATCAAAAAATGCAACCCGGATTGTGGAACTAAATATGGATTTTCTATATTACATCCTGAAAAACCAGCAGGCAGTTTCTATTACATCAGTTCAAGTAAGCGTAATATGAGTCATGACTTACGTTTATTGAATGAAATATTGATAAATGCAAAATATTCTTGTAGAAAAGGTGAATTATATGATACAATCAAAAAAACGCAATATGGAGTAGGACTCACCGAAGATATTTCATATGGAACCAAAGAACAAATTCAATCTGGATTACCTGAAAAAATAGCGAACGTAGTAGATGCCAGAGATGCATTACAAGAATTAATATTGAAAATGGCTGCAAATAATGAACAACGATATTCAAGTATGGAAAGATTGGGAACATTGTATATTTATGAAAATGGTTTCAATATGAAATTTGAATCATTGTAAAAATATTTAGAAAAAAACATTTAGTTATAATATTTGTATTATCACTAAATATATATGTTCACTGTTGTTGTTGCACGATACAAAGAAGACATTGAATGGACGAAACAATTTATGAATGGATTTACAAAAGTTATTATATACAATAAGGGAATTAAACTAATAGAAGAACATTACAATGAAATATTAATGGAAAATGTAGGTAGAGAAGGACATACATATTATAGTCATATTGTGAATAATTATGATAATTTAGATGATTATATAATTTTTTTACAAGGAAATCCTTTCGACCATTCACCAAATTTAATAGATAATCTATTCAAATACATGAATACCAGAGAATTAAATATAGAATTTGAATATTTAAGTGAAAAAATAGTAAGCAGTTGTTTGGCAGTAGAACATGGTTCACCTGAATGTAAAAACTTGTATACTACATTTGAGAAGATATTCGGGGTCAAACCGGATAATAATAATCATGAATGTGTATTTGGCGCTGGTGCACAATTTATAGTAACAAAAAAAAGTATATTGAAAAGAACGAAAGATTTCTATGAAAACATTGTCAACATTTTAAATAAAGAAATGTGTCCATGGGAAGGTTACGATGTAGAACGTTTACACAAATACATTTTTACATCTATCTAGATTGTAAGTGTATGTAATATATTTAGTAAATTGTAAAACGTTATCTATATTATATATATATGAATATCAAACGGGTTTTGTATACACCATTAGGAAAAATAGTTATATCTATATTATTGGGATTAGGTTTAGCAACAATGTTTCGTAAAGTATGTACCGACAACAATTGTATAATATTCAATGGACCAGTTATAAGTGATATAGAAGGAAAAACATACAAATATGGTGAAAAATGTTACAAATACACTGCGGCACCAATTGTATGTGACAAATACAAAAAAATTATTGATGTATCAACCCCGCCGCCAAAAGACCAATAAATATGCGTTAATAATATGAGTTTTAGACATTTTATTATAATATAGTTTCATATGGCGGATAGAATTGCAACGACGAGAATTGCTGATTTACCTGAAAATATAACTGTGCAAATGCCTCCTGGGTCATATAACCCATCACAACAAAATTTCAATCAGCCTAATAATATGGGATACGGACAAGACAGTCAAGAACCAAATACTACCTATACTCAAATGAATGTACATCCAAATCCATATGGCATTCCACCTCAAAATAATGTGATGTCTTTACCTCAAACAACCCAACCGCCAAAAAATCAAAATCAATTTTTACCACAATACAATATGCAACAAAATGAGCCTCAATATAGATTACCATCACGTGACATTCCAGTCGACACTACACAATATCTAAATGATGAACAAGTTCAACCAAATTATATTCCAATGCATAAATTAACATCGGATTATATCAAGGATTACGAAGATGAGAATGAGAAACCAATGCAAGAATATAAACAAAAAAAACATCGTGAATCATTAGTAGATACACTATTGACGGAATTACAAACTCCTATTTTTATTGCTATTTTGTTTTTCATTTTTCAAATGCCTATCATAAATACACTTATGTACAAGAATTTAGCATTTTTACCAATATACAATAGTGATGGAAATGCAAATTTTTACGGGTTATTTTTGAAGAGTGCATTGTTTGGGTTATTGTATTATGGTGTATCAAAATTCACAAATTATATAAGCGAATTGTAAGGAATACACTATTTAGTCGATTTAACTACATAAATTATGTATTCTATACATATCAACAAAACCCCGGTAACACATGAAACAATTGCATATTCAAATAACTGTTTCATTGTACAACAATGAATATTATGTTTGACAATTACTTCGTTTTCTTCATTCGATACAACGTATGGTTCATTTGATTCAATATCGTGTTTTTCTTCTTCTTCGAAATGTACCCGCATTGGATTTAGATGTGCTCTCAAATTATTATCAATACTATGACTACCTCTAATATTGTTTTGTATAGAATGTTCTGTGAAAAATACAACAGGAGGATTTTTTTGTAGAATATTCATTGTTGTTTTTATAACAGAGTGTATTGTAAAAAATAATTTCAATTTTCTATGGATGAAATTATTTGAAAAAAATTTAGAAAATATTTAGGAAATTTGTTTTCCTTCTTTTTCTTGTCTTTTTTTTCTTTTCCACATTTTTAACAGTTTTCTTCGATTTATTTTCTTCGACTTCTTCTTTCAATTTTATTTTTGAACTTGGTGTGTATTTCAAAAACCATTCTTCATATTCGCGCGTTCCACGTTTTCCAGAAAGTTCTTTGAATTTTTCGGCTTTTTCGGCGCGAATACTTTCCAAAGTGGGTTGTTTACCATAACATTCTAAACTAAATCGCTTTAATAACCCCCGTTGCTCTAATCGATTTTCTTGCTCTACATTGAATAAAAATTCAGCCATACACAAAATGCGGTCTTTATTGAAATATGGGAATGGTTTGTCGGCATAAATAAATGCTAAATAAAAACTCAACATTGTATCAATAGTAGCTATATTGATTTCTTTATCATTAATATTAATTGTATTATAACTATGACAAGCGATTGGTTTGTATATAAATGCGATTGTGTCTTTTCCTACGCGAACCTCATAACGTTCAGGAATGATTTCTCCAATAGCATCGTGTTTTACAATGTTAATTTTGGTATAACCATTATCCTCCAATTGTTCTCTTATAATATGAGCGGTTCTTTCAGGTTCTTCGCTTAATACATCAAAATCCGGTATTTGCATAATCAATTTCTTTTGTGTTTTTGGCATATATCTTGAATATAAACTACTTGCATATCCGCCGAAAAATACTACACCTTGGTCGATTAATGCATCACGGACAATGAAATAAATTTTGGACGATTCTGTTTCATTTGTTTCCATACTCCGCTGAAAATCAACTGTTTCACAATTCATTGACGTTTTAAGAGGATAATATTTGTTCAATAAATTCAAACGTTTGAATACCTTTTCCCATCGAGAAACGTCACCCTGTGGTCGCGATAATTCTAAATACATACCCATACGTAAATAATTAGGCGGGGCATAGAGAATACCAGAGCGTTTTATAGACTCTTTTTGAATTGCATTAAAAATCTCTTTTTCTAAATAAGTAATATCGGCGACAGGAATAAAATTAACAAAGACCTTGTATGTTCCAGGATGAACTCCGGATTTTGCTTCTACGTCGGTATATCCAGCTTCAAAATAAATATCGGCTAATTCTTTTGCATCTTCTAATGCATGGTTTGAGAAAAAATCATAGTCAGGAACTTCGATATCTTTATTGTAAAATTGTGCGAATTTTGGTAATATTGCATTAATCGCAGTCCCCCCATAACATACTAATTTTTTCTTCATTAAAAAATCTTCAACAATGGCGATTATTTTTTTTACATCATCACTGTTTGCAATCTTTTGACCTTGATTGGTTTCACTTTCATCGACAAAATGTCTTAATATTGCTAATTCACAATCTTGAAATGTCATATCATTATCACATAATTCAGTATTGTATTTTTTTTTATATGTCATTTATATATAAATGATATATATTTTTTGAGAATGGTTGTAAAATCCTAAATAATTTATTTGATATTATTACACATTTATACATTCAAAACGTCCATATTGTGCGCGGGTACATGTGTTCGAGACCATACTGATTTAGCATTACAAATGCACAATTGTGTAAAATTATAAAAATTAATTTCCAATAAGGTTACGTTTAGTTATTGTATTATCTGGTAAATCCAAATCATCCATACTACGTTTAATTGGTTTTGTTTTATTACTTCTTCTATTTTCATTTTCTGGTGTATTCAAAGAAGCCATTGGTATCGGATATAAAGGACTATTTTGTGGTTTTTCATTCTTCTTTGGATACGGTGATGCAAGATTTCTGTGATTGTATTCGGAAATCTCTTTTATTTTTTCGTTTAATATAGGCTCATTTTCGCGTTTTGTAATTTTTTTAATTTTTGAACATATAAAATCAAATTTGCGTTCATCCATTTTCCAGTCAAATTTCAAAATATTGAATTGGGTTTTATTGAATTTGTCTAATTTATAATTTTGGTGAATATAAGCTTCTATTTCTGAACGAGATAAATTTGGTGGAAATTCATAATCATACCACATGCCCATTCCATATAAAACATCTAATAATGGAATAAATTGTGGATATTTCAGAATTACTTGTGTTTTTGAACAATTTTTAGCATAATCCATATACGCAATAAATCGTATTATTTTTTCCAATTTGGTTTTCAATTCTTCTTTATTACTTTCATTTATATTATGAAAATCTAAAAAACTTATATTTTTTATTTCGTCAAAGTCATTATTGTAATTATCATGGTTGGTATAATGTGGTATAGATATATCAATATTTTCACCTTCTTCTAGCGTAGGAACATCATCATTATCATCATCATCATTATTTGCAGCATTTAATTTATTATTAATCGCTCGTATATTAAGCTCAAAAGGGGCTTGATTATGAAATAAGTAATCGTATGTATTTATTACATCATCATACTTATCATTTATTAAATCAATTGAATTACCAAAATCGATTAATAATGGTTGTTTTTGTAAATCAATACTCCCAAAAATATTACCAATATGCCAATCATAATTTATTATTTTAAAAATCATAATTGATACAATAATTTCAGCCAATGCATATAAACAATTTTTTTCATATGTTTCATCATTCAAATGTCTGTCATTAAGTAAAACGTATTCTCTATAATTAACAAATTCCATAGTAATTACACCTAATTCTATATTATCAGCTTTCAATTGATCCTTCAAAAAATTAAATATGTTAACAGCTTCATTCTTATCATCATCATCATCATCATCATCATCATCATCAATAATTGCATTTAAACTATTAATAAATTTAGTTGCGCTCCTCCTATTCAAAAAATTTAAATCAATTACACTTGGACATATGTTAATCCTATTTAAATTTAAGGTATCAAGATATATTTTATTCTGAATTTCATATTCTTTTGTATAATCTTGTTTTTTTTCTTTTTTTTTTCTATATTCTTTGCCGTATATATTTGTATAATAATTATATAAGGGAGTTTCACTAATTAATGCTAATTTAAATATAATACTGTATACAGGTTTTTCATTAAAATGGTAAAGATTAGTATTTTTTGGATTACGAGGAACATCTAATTTAAGTATGAACCCTGATAATGAAGAATATGATATAACTTCTAAATCAGCTCCTTGCGTGTTTATCATTTTTTCAATTGATTGCATTATACTTAAACTATCGTCTGCGTTGAAAATTCCACCTTTCATTTTTAGTATTTTCTCATTTTTTCTTTTATGAGTTTTTTTATGAGTTTTTTTTCGCCTGTTTTTATATGTTCTTTTATTTTTCATATATTGTATATACATTATAAAATATATGAAAATGCTAAATATTTTCGTTATATAAATTATTCATCACTACGAGGACGTTTTTTTCTTGAAATGATATTATTATTATTGTCATAATCAATATTATTGATATTACCAAAAATCTTTGAAAATATATTATCGCGTTCAGGTGTAGATTCATATACAGGATTTTTCAAAAAACGTAGTTCAATTATACGATCTATTATTTTATTGATTTTTGAATCATCGCATGATTGATAAATATAATAACGGAACTTCATTGCACGAAGTAAGAATTTTTTTGCTTTGAATTTTCCTTTATTATCATAGAAATCTAGAATATTTATATTATGTAAGAAAAAAAACAAATCTATATTTTGAGGATAAGGTCTTTTATAATAAAAATTGTTTGCGGAAAAATCTACCAATGTAATAAATTGAATCATTTGATTTATCAGTGTGTTCAAAATTCTTTTACTCTCTCCTTTTTCATCATTACCCGAGTTTAGTTTATCCAAATGTTTTTTGAATAATTTTTTTTTACTATTGATATTTTCCAATTCTTTATCATAAGTTATTTTTTTTTCAGTTTCAAATATTTGTTTGATTTCATTGATTTCAGTATTAAATATATCTTTGATTCCTTGCGGTATTTCATTGGAATAAAATGTTCTACCAAAATCAATTAATAAAGGTTTTTTACCATCTTTACGTGCTAATATATTTGTAGAATTACAATCCCATAATATGAGGTCCAAATATACAAAGATTATGATTATTTCCGCTAATACATATTCACATGTTATATTATACAGTTCAGGAAGTTTTTCTATTTCTTTTAATACAACATAATGGTTTGGGTCTGCATACTCCATAACAATCATACCTAATTTAATGTTATAATTTAATGTTTTTTCGACCAATCTGGGAATTACATATTCTACATTATTTTCTTCAAACTCTGTAAGATATAAAGATTCTAGATTGGTTTTTTCGATCAATGTACGAATTACATATTCTACATTATTTTCTTCAAACTTTGTAAGATATAAAGATTTTAGTTTGGTTTCTTTTTTATTGGTATGAACATTCAATAATTCTGACAATTTTTCAAATATTTCTTTGTTCGTTTTATCTGATCTATCAGGGTTATTTTCAAAAATCATGTGATGAATTACATCTGGACATACATTGTTACCTTCGATTTCATTCGTCTCTTTAAAAATCATTTTTTGTATATTTGATTCATTTTCAAAATTACTTCTTGTAAATTCATTATGTTCATTTTTATCTATTTCAGTTTCTGATTTGTCGTCTTCATAAATAATTACAAATTTAAATAAAATAGAATTTATATCTCTACTAGTATCTATGGTTCTTACATTGTTTATGATTCTTTTTTCATAAAATTGAGGGTCATTTTTAACTGTCAATCTGTATATACAAGAAATAAAATATCTTTCTTTTATTTCTTTCTCATTTTTTTTCTCATTTTTTTTCTCATTTTTTTTATCATCATTATCATTTTTTTTCTCATTTTTTTTCTCATTTTTTTTCTCATTTTTTTTATCATCATTATCATGATGATAGTATTGATGTATTGTTTCATGTATTCTTTCGAATTTTCTTGTATCATTTTTCATCATGTTCAATATAGCTTGTTCTTTGGATATATTGCCTATTGTATCTAACCCTCCCTTCATTATTTTTTTCTGTTTTTTCTGGTATTTTTTTCTAATTTTTCTCGTATATTTTTTCCTATTTTTCCTGGTAATTTTTTTCATATATATACACTTATATAAAAATATATATACCTAAATCTATTTTATAAAACTTGCTCCATATTTCAATCGCAATGTTTCATCTGGTTGTTGTTTCTTTGCTTTGATGAATTGTAATACATATGCTAATGGAACAAACGCCGATTGGTATTCAGAAAATATAGTTTCATACAAATCCAATGCCATATCTCTTTTATAAAATTTATAAGCAATTGTCTGGACTCCATAATTTTCAATCAACGAAAAAGGATTTTGCGGATTTGCCGATTTTTCATCCACATCGGGCATTAATAATTTTAATTGAGTTACATTGGTGGTTTTGAAATCATCATTTATTTTCGGTGGCGTGCTTTTTTGGTTCTTGAATAAACTATATTGTTGAGATGACCAAGTATTACCGCCAGTAATAATATTTACATATTTATCAAAACTTTCTGAATAATTTGGATTAATCGATTTATCCATAACAATGATATATTTTCCTTTTAAATCTTTCAAATTTGTATCTCCGTTAATCTGAACTGCCTTACCATCTTTTTGATATAGTTTATTATCCTTGTAAACTTTCAATACATTTTCAACCGCAGTGTATATACTATTATCATCCTTTTTCTTAACATCTGTTTTAATACGTAATTGTATGAATAATGGGTCATCTGGATTTGGTGTTACATATGTATTTTTTCCGTCCGCACTGGTTTTAACAGATGAATTGTTTATTTCCTCCATTACACGACTAAATAAAAGTTCATATTCATTTGAAGTATTTATAAGTGTACTATTTGTTGGGTCAGTAGAATAATTGACATAAACATTATCTTTTAAATACAATTCAAAATCCAAAAAACGACAACCCGTGCTCAATACATAATTAAGTTGGTCTAGAGATACTTTTGTTCCACCATCAAATGCTGAATTATAAGACGCTTTAATACATACTTGGTTCAATGATATATCAAGCATTTTATCAGTAGTATTTGTTATGGTGGACGTAGTAAGTCCCTCTTCAAACCCTTCGTATATATAATGCATGTTTTGTTTCTGTATCAATCGATATGCTATATAGAAAAATAAAAATAGAATTAATAGAATAATAAACAATTGTAAAAAAATCATATATATATAATAGATATATCAAAAAATAATAATAAAAACAAAATAATATAATATATATAATAATATATTCAAATGGCAGGAGGATTACTAAATCTCATATCAATCGGTAATAATAATATAATATTGAATGGAAATCCAAGTAAAACTTTTTTCAAAGTAACTTATTCTAAATATACTAATTTTGGACTGCAAAAATTTCGCATTGATTACGATGGATTGAGAGATTTGAGAACAACCGAAAGTTCTACATTTACATTCAAAATACCCAGATATGCCGAATTGTTGATGGATACTTATTTAGTTGTAACATTACCTGATATATGGAGTCCATTTTATCATCCAGACCCCAGTAAAAATTCCAACCAATGGAGTCCATATGATTTTCGTTGGATATCGGATTTAGGCACAAATATGATAAAAGAAATTAGTATTACATGTGGGTCATTTACTTTGCAAAAATATAGCGGCCAATATTTGGCTTCTATGGTTGACCGTGATTTTAGCGCTGAGAAGAAAAATTTATTTAATGCAATGAGTGGAAATGTACCAGAATTGAATGACCCTGCAAGTGGTTTTGGTCGTAGTAATACATACCCAAGTGCGTATTATACAGGTTCATCCACAGGCGCTGAACCATCTATTCGCGGTAGAAATATTTATATACCAATTAATTCATGGTTTACGCTTGATAGTCGTTGCGCATTTCCTCTCATTTCATTACAATACAATGAATTGTGTATAACAGTGACATTACGTCCTATACAAGAATTGTTTCAAATTCGTGATGTGTTTGATGTAGAAAATAGTTATCCTTATATTCAACCAGATTTCAATCAACAGCAATTTCAAATGTATCGTTTTTTACAAACTCCGCCATCAGTTGATATTTCGCCTGAAAAATATCAAAACAAAATAAATACATGGAATGCTGACGTTCATTTATTAGCCACCTATTGTTTTTTATCAAAAGATGAACGTAAATTATTTGCACAAGAAGACCAAGTATATTTAATTAAAGATATATTTGAATACAAATTTGAAAATATTACTGGCTCTACAAAAGTCAAGTTGTTGTCGAATGGAATGGTATCGAATTGGATGTGGTTTTTGCAAAGAAATGATGTAAATATGCGAAATGAATGGAGTAATTATACGAACTGGCCATATGATTCAATTCCTTCGGATATTTTAGAAGCACCTTTTACATCAGTTGACCCTAATTTTACTAATGGTCCATTATACAATCCAAATGGGGAAAATACTGGATTTTTTTATACAGGTCCGTTTTATGCGGGAAACCGAAAAGAAATATTGGAAACAATGGGTATATTATTGAATGGAGATTACAGAGAAAATATATTAACTCGTGGTGTATATGATTATATTGAGAAATATACGAGAACCCAAGGTTTCGCAAAAGAGGGAATATATTGTTATAATTTTTGCTTGAATACGAGTCCGTTTGAATATCAACCATCGGGTGCTATTAATTTAAGTAAATTCAAAACCATCGAATTGGAAATAACAACATATGTTCCGGTAGTAGATTCAGTTAATTCCACGTTTGGGGTTATTTGTGACCAAAATGGAAATGCAATCGGAATTAGTAAACAAAATTGGCGATTGTATGAATATAATTTCAATTTGACAATATACGAAGAACGTTATAATGTTTTATCGTTTATTGGCGGAAATTGCGGTTTGTTATATGCAAGATAATATAGTTTTTTATCATATACTATTATATAATTATAGAATAAAATGGATAATAATGAAACAAAATGGAAAACAAAAACATTTAGTCAACATAATATAATTGAGAACCTTGAAACAATTACCGAAAATGACGAAAATGACGAAAATAAAGATACTGAAAATATTATTCAAAAAATGAAAAAAATAAACAATAAAAAACGTGTGAACTATAAAAATATTGAAGAATTGGATAATGTTTATGATGAAAAAGAAAAAGACGGAAAAGACGAAAAAGAAAAAGACGGAAAAGAAAAAGACGGAAAAGAAAAAGACGGAAAAGAAAAAGACGGAAAAGAAAAAGACGGAAAAGACAAAAAAGACGGAAAAGACAAAAAAGACGGAAAAGAAAAAGACGGAAAAGAGGAATTGAAAGAAAAAAATGACGAGGGGTTCAAAGAAAATTTGTCAAACGACAAATGTAAGAAAAACGCTCTTTCTGATATTTTTAGTACAATTCGCCGGTATATTAATTTATTGAACGATGCATTATTCAATAATTTTGATAGTAATTTATATAACATTATTGCTTCTTTATACAATTTATTTGATAAAAATGCAAGAAGTAAAAAAAATGATATAAATATTATAAAAAACCAAGCATATTGTATTTTAGCAATACCAATTGCATTATTTATAACATATAATTGGTTTTTTATTACTATTTACAAAGAAGGCGGTGCTAAAATAAATACTCAAATTGATTTAAGTTCAATGGAAGCATTTTTACCCATGTTAAATTTTTTCTTTCACTATTTATACGTTCCTACTAATTTATTTAGTAAATTAGTATTGAACTACCTACCGAAAACAGTCGATATGGCGAGGAAACTCGAACCATTTGATATAATATTAAATTCTATGCTTATATTTTTAGTAATGGTTTTTATTATATCAAGTATTGTTTGTAATAATTCCGCGACAATTAAAAATACACTTTTCACGTATGTAAGCGGTTCTACAAACGCGGCTTTGACAAATATGTTATATCCAGTAATCCTTTTTAGTATGTTATTGTCTATTTTTCCGTCAAGTGTATTAGGTACACTTTCTAGTACGTTTAATTTAGTCACTGCACCAGTTTCAACATTATTTGGAGGGTTGTTCAAACTAATATTTACATTAATAAACGTAGGTATATCGGGTATATTTTTCATATTATTTATTTTTATACATTCATTTTTTTCAATATCAATTTATTCAAATACATCTATTAAAACTACACTTAACAATATTAATGAATTTTTGTATGAATCCATAAATAATATCGGTAAATACGATTGTCCACCTGATACATTAAGCTGGTGGTTGAAATATTTAAAAATATTTTTGGAAATTATACACGTTTGTTTGTACGAATTTATTTTTGTGTTGTTTTTCCTTATGGGATTCATTATATACCTATTATTTATTAATTCTGCCATAAATAAAGTTTTTTTCGCATTAATTAATTTAATGATAATAGTAGGTATCTCAATATATTCATACTTTACGAAAATAAAAGATTTATTAGAAGAATTGGATAGTCCAGTTTTGTAATAAAACGCAATGGTTAAACAAACAATATGAAAAAATATATAAACAATAGTTGTTTATATATTTTAAAAATGGTAGAAAAGAAAAAGAAAACGCCACTGGTAAGTGTATGCACGCCAACTTTCAACCGACGACCTTTTATTCCAATTATGCTTGAATGCTTTCGAAATCAAAATTATCCAAAAGACCGTATTGAATGGATTATCGTTGATGATGGAACCGATAAAATAGCCGATTTAATAGAAAAAGCAAACATTCCTCAAATTAAATATTTCAGTCTTGATAAAAAAATGTCACTCGGTGAAAAACGTAATTATATGCATAAACAATCAACTGGTTCGATTATTGTATATATGGATGATGATGATTATTATCCACCGGAACGAATTTCACATGCTGTCGAACGATTAACTTCATCGCCAAACGCTCTTTGTGCCGGTTCCAGTGAAATGTACATATATTTCAAACACATCAAAAAAATGTACCAATGTGGACCCTATGGTCCAAATCATGCAACCGCAGGAACATTTGCATTCAAAAAAGAATTATTGAGCAAAACACAATATGAAAACCACGCAGCATTAGCAGAAGAAAAAGCTTTTTTGAAAAATTATACCATTCCGTTTGTCCAATTGGACCCGATGAAAACAATTCTAGTATTTTCACATGAGCATAATACGTTTGATAAACGTGAATTATTAAAAAATCCTCATCCGGATGTTTTCAAAGAATCGCCTAAAACAGTGGATATGTTTATCAAATTTAAGGATGAAGAACATATCAAAAAATTTTTCATGAAAGATATCGATAAATTATTGGCTAAATATGAACCGGGACTACCAAAAATGAAACCGGATGTTTTGAAACAAATCAAAGAAATTGACGCAGAACGTGCTAAAATGATGCAAGAACAAAATGCAAATGGACCTATCATGTTACAACAACCTGGAAAAGAACCGGTCGCACTATCTTCACAAGATGTTATTAATATGATTCAACAACAGCAACAACAGATTAATTCAATGAGTGAATACATTAAACAATTGGAAATGAGTAAAAACATGAACGGTTCTTCTTTTATGCCAGCACAATCTCCATTTGTACAACCATCTCCATTTGTACAACCTTTTTCAAATACTAGTGAATTAGAAAAAGAGAACAATGAATTGAAGGAAAAATACAATAGTATTTACAATGAAATACAACGTTATAAAGTAATGATAGAGTCTCAAAAATCTACCATTGAAAAATTAAAAAAAACTTCCATTGTCGAACCTGTTGAAAAACACGTAAAATTTCAACAAAATCCATACGTAGTTTTTGGTTAAATTATCCCAATTCATCATCGTCTTCTAAATTTTCATCTTCATTGACAGAATCTTTTTTGACATTTTTGTCTAAATATCTATACATTCGTTTTATATCCAATTTATTGATATCGTAGTTCTCAAATATTTTTTCAATTTCTACCATTTTTTCAGAATCATTGTAAAAATTTTCGCCATAACATAGACGCAGTTCTTGGAAAAATGCAACTAAATCTTTTCTATCCATCGATAAACATTGTGTCAAATTGTAAATAAAAAGAAAATTGTTATATTCGGTTGAATATTTTGTCAACACCTTTGTAAACCGGATATCATTTATTTTTGTTTTATTTTCAGGAAACGCATCATGATATATTTTATTGTTATGAAATGTTTTTATCAAGGATGACATTTCATTAAATTGCCATATCTGATTTTGAAATGTGATTCTGTCCGTATAATCTGCAAAACACATGTTCTCCAATAATTTCAAATACAATGGTATCGAGGTCTCTTGTGGTAATTTATCTATAACATCTATTATATTTTCATGCCATAAAAGAGCGACAATAGTTCTGTCAGTCTCATTGATAAATGTGTTATGATTTTCTATCGGTACATGTTTGTTTAAAAGGGTTTTTGTAATTGTTTTTGAATCCTCGTTAAATGATTTATTATGAAAAATATTTGCAATTGTGTCGATATTCATCAATTCTGGTTTTTTTTTATTAATATTATGAATGAACATGAATTTTCGCATATCGCCTTGTATATATGACAACAATGAAGGTATTAATGGTTTTTCAATAACCGGTTGTTGTATATTTTCAAGTAAATTGTTTATTTGTATCGACGTTGGCTGTTTCAATTCAAACACATTGCATACTTTCATCAACTCTTTTATTTTTTTATCAACATAATAATTCCCTATACAAATAATGGGGTTCAATGTCATGTTCTCCATTTTCTGTTTTTTAGTTTTCTTTTGTCGTATTAATTTTATTAATGATGTTATACCCCCCTTATCACCATTATTCATTCCATCAATTTCATCCATAACAATAGCTATTTTCTTACGTGTTCTATTCATCATTTGGAGAACATTTTGATTGGATACATTATTGGATGTTATCGTTTCGATTAATAATTTATTGCGAACATCACCTGCATCGTATTTAATTATATCATAATTCAATTCTTTTAAAATGGTCATAATAAAATGAGTTTTACCGCAACCAGGTGAACCGTACAAATAAATACCCTTTTTGTAATTAATATTTTTATAATTTGTGTCGAAATTTAGCAATATATCTTTTATTTTATTTGCGGTATCTTGTCTGTTTAATATTTTATTCAGGTTCTCCATTTCCATATTTTTATAAATAGTTATTTAGAAAATAACTATTTATTTTTAATCTATTTTCAAACGAATTGTATATTTGTTTATTTAGCAAATGCACTGAAATCGGCTGTGACTGGCATATAATTACCTCCTTTTGGAACTAATGCGCCATAATAAGAATAACTATCAATACCGCCCAATCCTCTTGTGGAAACTCCTGCGCCCATTACACCTGAACCGGTTCCGGCTGTACCTGCGATTGCTGCTGCTCCTGACGTTCGTGCTGCTTGACGATTATCGGTTGCAATCTCTTTTAATCCAGTGCCCGCTGATTTCAATAAATCAGTAGCTCCAGATGCACCGGATTTTAATAAATCGGTTGCACCAGATGCAGTAGTTTTCAACAAATCGGTTGCACCAGATGCACCGGATTTTAACAAATCACTGGTACCAGATGCACCGGATTTCAATAAATCACTGGCACCACTTCCAGTTGATTTCAATATATCCGCAGTTGTATCTAACGTTTGACCGCCTAGAACACCGGCTGTTCCCACAGTAGTATTCAATGTGTTTGTAGTTTGGTCAACTGCATTACTAACCGGTTTATCTGAGCCAGTTGTTCCACTAACAACAGCACCACCAGATGTTACTAATGCAGTCGCACTAACATTTTTCGGAACATTGCCATTATCTATCAAAGTTTGTCCATTACTGTTCAATGTTCCAGAGCCTCCGGCGCCACCACAATTACTACATGTTCCCGCGGAATATGCACAAGATGGACATGATGGACATACTGGCGGCACTATTTGCGTCTTCAATAAATAATCCTCTGACATACATTGATTTTCACTATCCGAAGAGGATAACCAATAATTACGATAAAAGTCATTACTTGAATTTGTTGAAGTTGTTGAAGTCGTTGAAGTCGTTGAATTTGTGCCAGTTTCAGTCTCAATTCCGTCTTGATTGAAACGAACCACTTTTTGAATTTCAAATCGATTTGAATTTGTTTTACTGATCTTTAACAATACAATCATTGTTTTTGTAGAAATAGGTAAATACAGTACGATGTATTGGTAATTATCACTTACTATAAATGAATTAAATTCACTGTTTTCTAATGTGGATGAAGTATTATTTACCCGTACAGTAGACTTTGCATCACTATTCCCGCCATTATTTCTTTTATATATTGTAATACTGTTCTCAGGACTTTTACCGCGGATAATCAAATTTCCATTTGATTTATCAAATCTAATATATTTACTTAATTGATATACTGATTTTTTTTCATCGTACAAATCATCATATACGTATTTATCATTATTTGGGTCATTATCGTCATTTTGAGTTTGAATTTCAGGTGGTTGACTTGAACTTGAATAATATTTATTAGACATAGCTGAGCCCGAACCAAATAGATAACTCATTACATGGACTTGTCTGAAATTACCATATACACCATTATTATTACTATTAGTACCATTACGATTATATATTTTAATAATATGAATATATGTGCTTTCTGCCCACGGCATATAAAATAATTGATATTTATCAGTTCTATCTGTTGCAGTAAGGTAAGTCCATGGAAAGAATGAAGTCGTTACTGACTTTGTTAAACTTTCAGCTACATTCGTCGGAATAACAGCACCGCTACTATTTACAGTAGTTATATATAAACGATTTATATTGTTACGAGTATTCACATAAATATTGGTAATACTGGAACCGGTTGTATCAATACTAATATTGCCTGCTATATTTGGATAATTTATGGAATCAACTTCTATTATATTTCCATTAAATTTATCGAAAAATAAATTGTCATATAATTTTATAACAGGATCCTTTGAATATTGAGGTAAATTTACCAAATATTGATTTTGACTTGTTGTAGTATCTATATCATATCGATAACTGACAAAACCTTCTGTATTACTACTGTTGAAAAAACATGTTTTGCAAATTATTGTTGAAAAAATTAATACAACCAATAATATAATAAACAATAATAATGGACTAAATTTCAGTTTAAGCATTTATACACTAATATATATTATATTTGCCGAAAAGAATTTTTCTTTTACGTTTTTATTGTTTTGTTTGTCAAATATAAAAAATTGAATGAATAAATATTTTACACTGTAATTCTATCAATAGAAATATGTCTAAATCAGATTCTCCTGAAAAAATCAAACAAAAAAGAACAAAAAAAATAGTTGTACCACTCGAAACTACCCATGATATATGTAACCAATTTGAAATTGGTGTGGATGAAGCTGGTCGCGGTCCCATGTTTGGTCGCCTTTATGTGGCCGCAGCCGTTTTACCTAAACACGGGTTTTCCCACGAATTGATGAAAGATAGTAAAAAATTCACAAACAAGGAAAAATTGCGCGAAACTGCTGAATATATCAAACAAAATGCGGTTGCTTGGAATATTCAATATATTGAAAATGATGTCATTGATAAACAAAATATTTTAAAATGTGTCATGTTAGGTATGCACGAGGCTATCAAACAAGTTCTTTCTAAATTAGAACAAATGCCAGCAACCCACGTAAATGAACAATATACTCGCAAAATCATGTTATTAATTGATGGTAATTATTTTACCCCTCACATTGTATTTGATGAGGAAACACAAAGTGTGCGTGAAATACCATTCGAAACCATTGAGGGGGGTGATAATAAATATACGTGTATAGCCGCTGCAAGTATTTTGGCGAAAGTTGCGCATGATGAATATATTGCCGATATTTGTAGAAAATATCCGGTTTTGATAGAACGTTATGGTTTAGATAGTCATGTTGGATATGGAACAAAACGACATTTAGACGGGATAAAAGAACATGGTATCACCCAGTGGCACCGACGAACATTTGGGTCATGTAAAACTGCGGCGTATTCGCCGATTGAAGAAGAATGAAAATACCGATTGAATGAAAATTCACACTGATTGAACAAAATATATATCATTTATATATATGACTAAACCATTTACTTTTCCATTTGATACATGTGAAATTCCGAATAAAAATGATATAGCGCAACCTTATTCTGTTCTAGTAAATATTATTATTGCGTGTGTTATTTTGTATTTTTTATTTCATACTAAATCAATCCATTCGTTCCTTTTTATTTTGAGTCTGTTAGTTTTTGAAATGATGCACTCATTTTCACATATGATTCATATTCCAGGTAATTTTCAATTCAAACTGATTCATTCTTTTGCACTTATTATAATATTATCATTATTGAATTTGCTTTATCATTATACGAAGGTTTTACCAAATATACTAACTTTCATTATATGTGGTATTGTTATTTGTTTGGATTTATTTTTTATAATTCAAAAATATTCATTTATTTACAATGTATTTGCATATATTACAGTGTTTTTGATTATTTTGTATAGTTATTATTCATATTTATCTAAATATATTCATATCCAGTTTCACTATTTATTTATTTCTATTTTGCTATTTGCATTATTTTCACTAAATGAAACAATGAATTGTAATCAAATGCTGAAAATATTTCCGGATTTTCCTTTTCATATTTTTGTAGAAGTATCCAGTTTTTTTCCTATTTATTTCATTTGCAAATCATTTTACAGTTTGTAACGGCGGAAGCATTCTACTATATCTTCTTCAACTTGCAACAGATAATTCAATTGTATTTTCATCCGATTGTTTGATACAAATATCACACTTTGTAATTCTACAATAATAATATATTTTTAAAAGCAAAGTCAATAAGTTCAATGATGTATTGACAGAATAATTTACAGTTATGAATGTATCGGCACCATTGAGGCCACTATACACTGTTCCTAATACTCCACCAACCAACCACATTGTTGATGAATATTTTGTTGAATCAACGTTTTTTATTTGAAATATTGTTACATAAATTTCAGGCAAATAACCGATAATGATAAATGTTGATGAAATAATCGATAAATAAACATAATTCATTTTTTCTTTTCTTTTCTTTTTCTTTTATATTTACATTTATATTTTTTTGTATTCTATATTTTTTTTATACAGTTATCATCATTCCATCTACTACGCGTTTTGAAACTGTCATAAAGTGAGTTTCGCGGTCCATCAAACTATATCCAATATAGAATTGATTCGTATCTTTGATATGAATGAATCCTAATGTATATTCAACCTTTTCTTTTTCAAATGTAAATAGTGTGGAATATTTCTTCAATTGATATGTAGCGGCATCCAATACTACAAAAATATGATAATAGTAACGACGGTCTTCATAACTTACAACATGGCATATAAACCATATTTCATTTCCAATTTTAACACCATTTGTTGAACCGCGTAAGAATCGGAACAAAATAGGGGTTTGTACTACATGGGTTTGTACAAACTCCATATTTTCGAAATCGCGGGTTGGACTTTCAATATTTCCGATTACCAATGGGTGCCATCCATATATTATTTTTTGGGTATTGGTTGCATCATTAAAAATGACCCAATTTTTTTCAACATCATGTTGGCCTGATTTTGAAATGATTCCGGATTTAGTAATACCTTCATCCATATCAATGATACCATGTTCTACCTTGATATTATGATAACTTAACCCACGGTTTGCATTGTAATATACTTTACCGCCATGTGAATGTAAACGAATATCTTCTAACCCTACATACAAATTATCGATGTCAGTATTGTATTCCAATAAAAATTCATCTTTCTGCTTCCATTCCATTGGATTGGAAATATCAAATACACCAACAATATTCTTTGTTGAAATATGTTCTTTATTCACATATCCACCATTATCATCAATCTTATAATCAACGTATCGGATATTCACTACTAAATCCCCTTTGTCGTTAATACACATAGTAGGTGTACTTGAATTAAATTCACCGGAATGTGTCTCCATCATTTTTTTACCCACCTTCTTCAATAATTCTGAATTGTGGTCAACTGTTGTATCCCAATCCTTCAATCTCGATGTATAAAACTTGTAGTTACTTAATACATTCTTTGCAGTACCTTCTTCACACGTTGGATGTGCCAATACCTTCATACAGTATTGAGGAAGGTTCAGTTTATCTTCATTGCAATAATATCCAATAATAGAAAATTCATAATCCAATTTATAATCATAGATATCTTTTTGCATGAATAAATAATCACGTTCAGGATGGTTGGTTCTTTCCTTGTTAGCAATGGTGAAATATGTATATGCTAATCGGTTTTTACCTAAATGTCTATAATGAGTAATGATTTCATACAAATTTTCAATACGATTTGGGTAAAAATTATAGCCTTCTAACCAATGATAAATCGCATTTGGCATATCGCCCATATGTTTGTAACATTTTCCTATACTGTAATAACTAAACCATATTTCTTCGTACCAGCCACCTAATTCAATACGTTTTTTGAAATATTCAATCGCTTTTTCGTAATTACCGGAATCACGATAACTATTGGCTAAATAAAATGTATATCTGTCATTGTTTGGATTTTCTTCTAAACCCTTTGTTAGCAAGTTAATATCACGAATAAATTTATCAGCCTTGCTACCACCATCTCCAATATCATTGATAAACAAGACGTCTTTATTAATTCGTTCCGTTGTTGACCCATCGGGTGATTTTACATACTCATGGGTTACTCCCCAATAATACATACCAAGACGGTTTTTCACAATACGAGTATTTTTATAATAAAAATCGTCATTTCCTTGAAAAACGTGATATACATCATGAGTTAATGACTTTTTGAATTCATGTGGAGTTGTTTTTTCACCTATTTTCAAAATCATATCCGCATCGAGAAGCAGTATATAGTCAGCATTGTCCATATCCTCACATGCTTTCAATGCATATGAACGGTTATAACCGAAATCTTTAAATGGCTCTTCGACAATTTTACCTGGTATATTTTTACTTGCAAAAAAATCGCGAATTATTTCTTTGGTATCATCGGTACTACCCGTGTCGCAAATACAATATGAATCAATAATTGGCGCAGCGGATTCTAACAAACGACGGATTACCTTACTTTCGTTTTTGACAATCATATTCAAACATAATTTAGGCGTTTTTTCGATTTCTTCCTTAATAACACGTATGTTTTCGACACTATCGTCATTCATATTGAATCGAATATATTCAGTCATTCGTATATGTTATATTAATTATACTATTTAAATCTTTTTTCCTATTTTATTTTTTAACTATAATATAACTAATCAAATATTTTTAAATGTCATTTACCCGTTTTCACGATGACCCACATAGAATTAAAAAACAATCTGAAATAAGCAGTTTTGCAGGTAGATATCGATTGAATACTCCTGGTCCCGGTGCAAATTTGCCCTTTTTTTCTGACCCACAAGTTAGATTAGAAAAATGGGGCGCTAATACCATGACCAATACTGTGAACTTGGAAAGTGATTTACGCGGACTATCCCGTAAATTAAACCGCGATTTAATTGATGAAAATTCATATAAAAAATATGCTGCACCAACCACTTCTAACTCATACAATAATGCACCTGAATTTGTAGAAGAATCGCGAGCAAGTCATCCAGCTTGGATGTATAGAGATTTAGAACATAAGCGATGGGAAAAACCTTGGTTGAATCCTTTGGCTAATTTAGAAAAAGGTTTTCAATCCAATATTCAAACACGTATTTTAGAGAAAGATAATTTTATTCCGATTATTCCAGTTGTCCAAGGAACTGATGATTATTATTTATCAGGAAGGTCAATATGTTTAGGCGGAAAAAATGGTAATTCAGATTGTTTACCTATACGTTAGAAAATCCTCTTAATACAATATTTTCGATATATTCATCGTTGTAATACAAATAAATATTATATAAGTTATATATAATTATATAATATAAATGGAATTAGGAATACCGCTATTAGCGCTTGGTTCTCTATATGTTATGAATAATCAGTCAAAATCATCTGCAAAATCAAAAGAATCATTTTCAAATAAAGAATTACCTAACACAAATATCCCAAATAAAAATTATCCAGATGAATATCCAATTGTATCTGGTGAAACTGAACAAACCAGTAAATTATCACATGATAACAAGTTTGATGCTCCTTATGTATATACTGACAAATATTTCAACCCTCGTGTAAATGCAACTGTTGTAAATACCAGCGCTCCTATGAATCCTGGCGTTTTACAGCCTGGTTCTGCATCAAGTTCTCAATATTACTCTTTAACTGGTGAAAAAGTAGACAGTAGTTATTTTCAACACAATAATATGGTACCTTTTTTCGGTAGTAATATTCGCTCGCGTTATGCCGATTCTAATTCCAATGAGAGTGTTTTGGATAATATGAATGGTTCAGGTTCTCAAATATATGATAAAAAAGAACAAGCCCCGTTGTTCTCACCTGCTGAAAATTACCAATGGGCACATGGTGCTCCTATCAATACTGATTTCTACCAGTCACGTGTCAATGTAGGCAGTCGTATGGCCAATGTAAAACCATTTGCAGAAGAACGAGTTGCTCCGGGGTTAGGGTTAGGGTTTACATCACAAGGTTCGGGTGGATTCAATTCCGGTATGTCAATGCGAGACCAATGGTTAGACAGAAATGTCGATGAATTACGTGTTGCCAATAAACCAAAACCTAGTGGATTGGCTATATTCGGACGCGAAGGTCCTGCAATCAGTCGTGTTACCAATTTAGGTAGTATTGGACAAGTTGAGAAAAACCGCCCAGATACAACTCATGAAATGAGCAAAGACCGTTGGTTTACAACTACCGGTGCAGAAAAAGCACAGACTCTTCGTGCTCTTCCAATTGACCGTTTTGTAAATCGTCCAGATACGTCAGTTGACTATATCGGTGCTGCCGGTGCAGTCGTCGATTCAACTTATGTTCCAGGTGAATATATGCCATCCACTAATATCGAATTAGGAGCAGTTCCATTTGCTGGCGCCAATGCAAATGGTCGTCAATTTGCAAATGATGCTGATTATGGTATTAAAAGTAAACTTGCATATCCTAATAACAGAACCGCTAACAAACAAGATGATTATTATGGTGGCGTTGGTGGCGCTATTGGTGCCGCGGTCGCTCCTTTATTGGACATTTTACGCCCATCTCGTAAAGAAAATACCATTGGCACATTGAGACCATACCAAAATCCTAAATCCGAAGTTGCTCAATCCTATGTATTCAATCCTGCTGACCGACCTGCACCTACTATTCGCGAAACCACTGAAAAATCGAAATTTCATATGAATGTAAATGCTAATCAAAATGGCGGGGCATACAATGTAACTGCGCATCAAGCAATTGAGAACAATAGACAATCTACCAGTGATTTCTATTACGCCGGCAACGCCGGCGCCGGGGGCGGCGCCCGCGAAGTTCGTGCTTACGATGCTGAATACAATCAACGCAATAATGATATTAAATCATCTACTATAAAAGGATATATGGTGCAAGGTAATATGTCATTGATGAATGGAGATGTCAATATGAGAACCAATACAAATCGCGATGCATACATGAAAAATTCGCGTTCTGTTGTTCCAACCATGCCGGCACAAGCTCCCGATGTTAATAGTATGGGTCGTATGCAAGGAAATACCGGTTCTTCATTGTACTCCAATATCAATTTAGACCGAAATTCTCCTGAAATTTTGAGCGCACTCAGTGGAAATCCTTATGCCATCAATACCGCTCAACGATTATAAGCTTTTTCAACGATAAATATTTATACACCGTCAATAAATATTTATCTCCTCAATTTACGTTTCATAGTATTCACTTCACTGATGGTTTTGTTATATTCCATTTGTTTGAATTCATTTTTTATACTATCATTTGAATCCTTGGTGTGAATACTATCATAATAATGAATCAACGGTTCCGTTTTTGATATTTCATTTACGTGTAGTAAATATTTTTTTTTATTGCAAATTTTAATACAAAGAAAACATTTGCAATAGGATGACATACTAATATATCCGTATTTATATTTTTTCAAAAATATACTCAATAATTCTGTATGATCACTTCCTTTGCTTTTGCGTCGGGATTTTTAGAATTAATTGAACGTTTGCATAGAATGGATTCAATTTTGTATTTTTCGGTGGTAAAATTATCACGCACCAATTTCACATCCGCATTGCTCAATATCCATTTCGCATTTGTTCTATTCAATATAGTGAATAAATTCTGGTGGTTCTCCATATTGAATCCATTTTCTGTATATCCTACAAACGACGTTTCTTTTTCAGGTGCATATGGCGGGTCCAAATATATAAAATCATTTGTTTGGATAGTTGCTAATGATTTTGTGAAATCGCAACATTCAAATATGACTCCTTGTATTAGTTGATGGATTTCCTCTAAATGTTCGTTGTTCACTATTTCCGGATTGTTATAATGTCCATATGGTACATTGAATCCGTTTGGTCCCACGCGAAACACCCCGCGAAAACATGTTTTGTTCAGGAAGATGAACATTGCCGACGCGGTCGTTGTTTTTTTATCAATCAGTGTATTGTATTTATTTCGAATCCAATAATAATAATTTTCTTTTGCTAACTTCGCTTCTTCTATATTTGCCGGTTTTCGGTTGATTTCGCCGTCACCGCATTCATTCATTTCTGTGATAAGTTCTTGTACTCCATTATATACTTCTTCGTGATTGGTTTGAATGTTTTTGTAGACACCAATAAGTGCGTCATTGGCATCATATGCGTGTATTTTTCCATGGATTTGAATCGCGCCAGTTTTCGCTTGGTGTAAAAGCGCAAACAAAACACTGCCTCCGCCTAAAAATATTTCGCGATAATTGTTGATTTCGGTTGGAAATTCTTGTATCAATTTGTCTATTATTTGCGTTTTTCCACCGACCCATTTCAAAATGGGTTTTGGCATACTTGTTTTGCTATTTTTTTTCATACTGTTAAAAATAGTTATGACTATATTTTTAAATCAATTTTTTACACCTTTGCACTTTTAAATCGCCGATTATATAACCCTGAATTCGCCTTTGGCGATTTCTCGGGTATAAAAGGCGAATTATCAGTTGCAAAGTAACAGTTACCAAATCACGTTCAAAGAACGCCCACTTTAAGTGGGCTCCCTTCGGGTAAATGTGCAATGGTGTATATAGCAATGAAGATATCAAAGTAATACCCATCTACGTATGAACGCGGTTCTCAAATAAAATGCCCGGGTTTTTGGTGCATTTCCTCCTTGCCCTTTGGTTCTGTTTTGTAAATATACACCTAATTTGGAAGTCCCTTCCAATGTATTGTTTTTCATGAAATATTCGCGTATTGTATCGTAATCATTTTTTAATTGTTCTTTGATTTCATTATGGGCATCCAAGTTGAAAAGCGTTGGTTGCATATAGGTTATTTTGTCATCTTCACGGTAATATCCTACAAACAAAACGTTGGATAATTTTTTGTAACATCTTGACTCGTAAAAATCGGTCGCAGTCAAATCGTCTTTGTTTATCATGCATACCGCGACGGTTTCTTTTGGCGCAATTATGCCACTTCGTAATTTTTTGAGTGGAAATACTTTGACTTCACCGTCAGTGCAATCCAGACATTCGGAACTTTGCGGTATACCGGTTAATTCTTCTAAATAATTGCCGGGCTTGCCTTTGTTCGCGGTTTTCGGTAATTCATATTTTGTATTGGCAATTTCGATGACCTTTTTATGTACATGGTCAATGCATTGGCGTTGTTTTTCGGATGTTGTATTCATAGTATTATTTATTATCATTATTAAAAAGATATAATATTGTAAAAGTTCAATTTTATAATATTACAGGATAGATTTATGTGTGTTTATTTATTTCTTGGATTTCTTACTGCCGGCTTTCTTGGCTTTCTTTTGTTTCTTTTGACTTTTCTTACCGGCTTTCTTGGATTTTCTTTTTGATTTTTTACCGCCTCCACTACTTTCTTCACCATTGTCGTTGATGGGTTTCATGTCGCCATTTGTCATGGTAGCATTAATCTGTTGTTTATCGATGTTGGCTGTTGCGACGCTGACGGCATCGGGGTTGGTGGTGGTGGTGGTGGTGGTGGTGTCGACTGCTTCGAGTTTGGCTGCTTCGAGTTTGGCTGCTTCGAGTTTGGCTGCTTCGAGTTTGGCTGCTTCGAGTTTGGCTGCTTCGAGTTTGGCTGCTTCGGGGTCAGGTGTTTCTTGACATGATGGGTCATTGGCATCATCAGGATCAGTACATGGTTTTCCATATTTATTTGTTTTATTAGGGTCTACTGCTCCCCCACAGTTTTTACTTGATCCACCTTTGGTTTTTTTGTAAACCTTTGATGCTGCTTTTAAAGCTTGACTAAATTTATAATCAGGGTCGTTTTTTTGTTTATTATGAAAAAATTGAGTTGCAAATTTTGTCCAGGCTGACATTATATATTTATGGTAGAAATTTATTCACAAAATAACAAAGACATTTTTAACGCCTCCATGTTCTTTTCACTTGGAAGAAACAAACTCAACAACATACTATCTTCCCTAAATCGAACACTATATTCTTGTTGAATATTATTTCGACCAATTCTGCCTAAAGCTTGAATAATTTTCTGTTGCGTCATCAACGTCAAATCTTTTCCTATGAATCCATGACAAAACTGATAATTGGTTCCATAAATATAATCCGATGACGCAACTATCATATACAATTGTTGATTATACGCTAAACGTTTCATTATTTCAATATATTGAATATTCTGATGGTTCGCAAATACCCCGATTCCCAATAACAACAAAAGCTTCATCGAATTGTCTAAATCCAATAACATAATATCTTTCACCGTTCCTTCGTCAATACTTGGAACAAATGCATTTTGAACCATTTCTTCATTCGGTATCCACAATTGCTGATGATGTTTGGTATTCGGAATATACACAGGTTCTAAATTCATGCTACTACATTGTTCTCGCAACCGTGCGATTTCATTCATTACTTTATGGGTTTCGCCATTGAATTGCTCCCGTTCCATCTTCTTCGATTTCTCAATTTCACCACCAAGAGAATCTTCTAATATTTTTTGTTGAGCATCGATTTGTTTTTGTAAGACATTGTTTCTTTCTATTTTTTCCATGAGTCCATTGAATATTTTTTCCGGAATTTTGGATTGTTGAATATAGAATTTAGCGATTTTTTCAACATCGTCGGCTAAGAATATTGTCGGTCCATCGGTTAATGTATGAGCATCTTCGGTGGTCAACAATATACCTTTTGTTACCGGAATAGCCTGCGGTACCGGTGGCACCGGTGGCGCCGGAGGTGTATACGTCAAACTGGTAGTGCGCATCAATGCACCTCCACCGTCAGGCAGTTTCAATGCCGGTGCATGTCCGGGAATAGCCGTCTCCACACTTTTCGATTTATGAAGCCCGGGTTTTCCAAATTTAGGCGTTTGTGTATATTTCATATTTTCATAAATTGCTGTCCAATTTTCATCATTCACATGTTTCAACGTCTCCAAATAATAACACTTCACAGAATCCATGGATATATTGGAAACATCGGTTCCGAAATAGGATTCGATTGTATATTCGTCATCGACCAGTTCGTTCTCATTTAGATATCGAATAAACCGTATGATTTCACCTAAATCGAAATATCGCAACAATGATTTGTTTTCTTCGCAATGCATTACGCTTCGGATTAAATCATCATATTTTGAGAACAATAAATGCGGTAATACACAATATCCACTTTTATTGGTCAGCGAAATGGTTTTTCTGCAATCATAACTTTGAATAGTATGAATTTCCGCGCCTTCGAATTTTGAACGGAAATCCATGATGGTTTCGGCGATTTCGTCTTCTTTTGGCAAAGTCGCACACGAAAGCACCATTTTCGATATCTTGTTTTCCACCCAATTTTTATGGATGATTTCGTGCAAATCGTGGGTGTCATAATCCATAGTAATCGTGGGCTCATCCCAATAGGTAATTATTGCCGGTTCTTCGTTGAATGCCAACATATAACGCATGGCAATTAAATACGATTTTACATCACAAATAATCATCTCCACCTTATCACCGACACTATTATCTATTTTCATAATGGTACCGCTTTTTTTGTTACGAATGCAATCTGTCGCCGCAAAGTAGTGGAGACGGATATCCGACGCGGTTTCACAGCCAAATGCGAAAGCAATCTTTTTTTCCATGGATATTGCCGATTTAGCCAAGGCTAAACCCACATGTCGAGCAACACAAACGAAAATGACTTTGAAACTATGAGTCAATCCAATGGGAGATAGCGTTTTTCCCGTTCCGGTGGGGGCGGTATATAGGATTAATTTAGGCGATGCTTTTTGATTTTTTACAATGGAGAACAATTGTTTTTGATGGGAAAACAGTTCTTTGTCTGCGTATTTGAGAATATCCATGTTTTTCTCGATGATTTCGGGAGATTTGTATACGAAATCTTTTGTTTCGGCATTTTTCAAAATATGGTTGACAAAATTGTCGGCCAATGTTGCTACGTATTTATTTTTGTTTGTAATGGACGCTTTTTTAATCTGAATAAGGGAATATGCTGCAAATATGGTGTCTTTTTTTATGTTCTGGTTTTTTGTTTTTTCGTTTTTTTCTTTTGATTTTTCTATTTTCATTTTGTCAGATGGTGCAGCAGCCATCATACTTTCCACCAAATCCAATTGAACGAATTCCAATATCTTTTCGCGGTATTTTTGGATAGTGGCATCCACACAATCCAGACGAATGATGTCCGCTTTTTTTAGTTTTTTCAGGGTTTTTTGTGATATACTTGGAATTTCGAAATCCAGTTTGACGCCGCAGTTTGATGATTCATATTGTGTTTTTATTTTTTTGAATTTTTCTTCGAAATATTTGGTATAAAGAAAGGCCTCGATTTCTTCATTTTTATCGATTTTGATGATGGATAGCAATGACTGATTACTGTTGTATTTGATATTGACATTATTGAATCCGTCGTCAATCAATTTCAATATTTCTTTTTCACTTTGAGAAACCGGAACTTCAATACTGTTCCATTCGGTTCTCGATAATTTACTTTGTGTTAGATCCATTGTTGTATTAGTTTATGATATATTTATTATTTTTACAATAAATATATTCAATTTTCTATTTTTTGTCAGTTTTTTTCAAAGAAAATGGAGAACATTCTACACATTTTCGCGTAAAATGGCATAAATATTTAGGTATATTCATAGTAGATAATGTTCAAAAATTGGTTTACACCGAATGTCGCAATAAAAATCGGTTTTGAAGATATTAAATTTGCAATACAGAACCCCGATAAATATATACTGATTAATACATTGGGAATAAATGAACAATCCTGTCTTATTAAAAATACTACGCAGATTGAATTAGAGGAAAAGATGGTGAATGATTTATTGGATAAATTTGAGTTTAATTCGAGAACCTTCTTGATTTATGGTAAAAATACGTCGGATAATAGCGTGGATACAAAATACAACCAATTGCGCGGGTTAGGATTCAGTAATATTTATATTTATCCAGGAGGGTTGTTTGAATGGTTATTGTTACAAGATATTTATGGAAATAAAGAATTTCCAACAAGTGGTCGAGAACCAGACATGTTAAAATACCGCGTTTTGAAGACCTTTTCGAATAGTTTGTTGTTGACATAAATGTTTACTGTCTACTACATATTTTTTTATTAGAAGAATGTTTTACCAAGACGTCTTTTTCGCCACTGACCCCGTAATAACCACCAAACGCTTTGGTGTTGATTTGTTCAGGTTTTCCATTCAATAACATATATATAAACCTTGTTCCTGATGGTCTGTCATTAGCCAAGAAACAACGTATTTCATTTCCATTTTTGGGGTACTCATAAATATCTTGATCGCAAAAATATGTAGTATATCCGCCATGTTTAGCCACGGCATTTATTTCTTGGAATAAATCACCAACTCCTTTGAACAATATTTCGCGATATATTAATGCATAAATTTTTATTTGTTTTGTATTTGTAGCATCTAATGGATCATTGATATATTCCTCTAATCTATTATAAATATCACCCCAAACATTATCATAGTTTAAATTTGGAATAGATAATAATATGGTCAACAATGTATTTCGTAATACTACTGCTGCATCTAACACATCCACATTTTTCATATTTACTTGTTTCTTTCCTTCAACTCTTCCAAATCTTGGAAAATTCACATTGAACCCTACATCTACAATTGTCGGGTAATTGCCATCATAATTATTATCATTTGGTATAATATTTAAGAATCCATTATAATATAAGGAGGATTCATTATTTAATGAATCTGTTATTTTAAAATCCATGTCGCCATATTCAATACCATCGATTTTAGCAGTTTTCCATGAACATGCAGACATTCCATCAATAATAGATGTATATGGACAAAATGCATATTTTTTCAAAGAACCAACAGGGGCTGCATTATTTATAATGTATTTTTTATCACTTCTACAATTCAAGTTTTCTTCTAATTGTTCACCTGTTTTATATTCATATTTATCAATGTAGTGGTTTATCAATACAGTATCTATATCTTTATTTTTTATTAATGATTCTATATTTTGAAAATTTGCAATTTTAAGCAATGAATGAATTTCCATTTCCAATGTTGGGTCGGGGGTACCCGCTATTGGATTTAATTTATGGTCCCATTCATTATTATTATTTTTACTTCTAGTTACAGTATTTGTAAGGATTAATCCCATTCTTGCTATTAATCTCATGAATTTACTCACCAATGTTTTATCTTCGGTAGTAAGTTTTCCTGATTCTAATGCAAGAATATCATCGGCGATTTGTTTCATTTTTGCTTCATCTTTTTCCCTTTTTTGTTTTGCTATTTTTTCAGGAGTCTTCAATGATGAATCAATTACTTTTGATATATCTGATTCTACATCAAAATTTTTTGGTATTTTTTCCGATATTATGCGCATTTGATGTAATGTTCTTGCATATTTGTCTGCGTTGTATAATTTATATTTTTCAGTCAAATTTGTTATCATTGTCATACGCATTTCGTTGTATATTATGCGGTTTTTATTTAACTCACTATTCATAAAATTCAATCCATTACGTAGTTCTTCTTTATTTTCTTCAACCGAGTTTGACATATTATTATCGATGGTTATCATTCTTTTGTACGAATCGATCATAATTTGTTTTTCATTTTTGAATTCAGGGGTTTCAATATATATTTTAATGTTTTCAGTCAACTGTATCGAGTCATTTTCTGAAAGTTTTTCTTTCATTATACCTCCATGATATAAACTTTTTCCGGAAATATGTTTGCTACGATTCGAATATGTTTTTCTTTTTTTTTCATGGTCAGACCCAGTTCTCATTATTTTTCTGGAAATATTCGATTTATCTCGATTCGAATATGTTTCTCTTTTTTTTTCAGGGTCAGACCCAGTTCTCATTATTTTTCTGGAAATATTCGATTTATCTCGATTCGAATATGTTTCTCTTTTTTTTTCAGGGTCAGACCCAGTTCTCATTATTTTTCTAGAATTTTTTAGAAAAACTTTTCTTCTTTTTTTATTGTCATTGTTAACATTATCACTTGTTGTCTGTTGTAAAAAAATATCAGTTTTTCTCTTTCCTGTATTTGTAATAGTAATTATTGTATATGAGTATAAAACCGTTTTTATGTAACTTTTGTATTCTTCATTTTTAAAAAATTTGTGTAACTCTTTCATTAGAAAATCTAATTCTGATATTTTGTTTATTTGCATGTCGATTGTATTTATTTTTCTAAACCTTTTATTTATATAATTTGTATTTCTGCTTCTTCTACTATCTGTACTATTTCTTCTATTTTTTATACTATTTATACTCTCAAAATACATACAAAATAAATCAGATATGTCAGAATATATTTGAATGATGTCTTTACTATTCGGTACTAAAAACATAACTGGTATATTTTTTATTGAATCAATGTAATCCGCTACTGTAATTTTTTCAATATTATTTCCCGTTTCAATATTATTTTTTTTATTTTCTTGGTATTTCATAGAAATCAAATATATATGAAAAAAATACATAATAATTTCATTCTCGATATCATCTATGAATCTTTCGAGACAAGGTATTATATTGTAATCGTCTAATTTATCTTTTGTTTGTCTCATAGTTGAAGTCAATTCACTTTTCTCTCTTGAAATATGTAGAATCAATGAAGATTTTTGCGATGTTGGTTCTGTAATTGATTTTGTAATTGAATTTGTAATTGAATTTGTACCACCAACTACCGACCTATTATAAAAACTCTGTAATACTTGTTGCACGCCTTTCCATCGGTCAGAATCTGCGTTTCCATAATCATGAATTACATCATGTCCTATTATATTCAAAATTAAATATTGAATAAATTCAAATTGTAAAATACGTGGTGGCATTCTTATATAATAGTAATAAAATATAACTTCTGAAAATAATAAAAAATTGAAAACAAAACAACTAAACCATATTTTATTAAATAGATATTTAATAAAATGAACAAAATGAACCAAAACAAAATGCCTAAAATTATCAGTATTGAAGGAAATATCGGTACAGGTAAGACTACAATATTATCAAAATTGGAAGAAAAATATGCCGGCGATGAAACCGTCGTTTTCATAAAAGAACCTGTCGATGTCTGGGAAGAAGTCCGCGATGCATACGGTGAAAATATCTTACAAAAATTCTATGCGGATTCCGCCAAATATGCATTTCCGTTCCAAGTAATGGCCTACATTACTCGTTATTCGGCGATTGCAAAGGCTGTTCGCGAAAATCCAGATTGTCGTATCATTATTTGCGAAAGGTCGCTGGATGCCGATTGCCAAATTTTCGCCAAGATGTTATATGACGACGGGGTCATCGAAGACGTTTGTTTCCAAATTTATAAAAAAATATATGACGAATACTCGGGGGCGTATCCAGTGTCGGGATATGTTTATATCGACTCCGATGCAGAAGTGTGTGCAAGACGCATTGGCAAACGGGGTCGCAGCGGCGAAGCCGCCATTCCTTTGGAATATTTAGAAAAATGCAAAAAATATCACGACAAATGGCTTTTACGTGGCACGAAAGTAGAACGTGTCTTGCATTTGAATACGAATGAAGATGTCACATATGAAAATGACATGGGCAATGTTTGGATAGGTCGAATTGGCGAATTTATGGAGGATTGTTAGGGTAGGTTATACGGGATATCGTGTGTATAAAATCATAGTTGCTTTCGTACTTATTAATTTTGGCATACGTACTTTATATCTCCAATGGGATGTGTTTTCGGTCGTATAAGAAATGACAGGTTTTTCATCATCAAATATATATTGATAATTACCTTTTATATTACAATTAATATAAATATAATGACCTGCATTATCTTCACCTATATGAACGATAACGCCAGACAATGTGTATTCTATATTATTTATATTTATTTTCGGTTTTATTTCAACATGAGTTTTGTCAACAGTTTCTCCCGTAATCCTACCTAATTTTATTATAATATATCGGTTAGTTTGTGGTATAAGTAACTTATATTCTAAATGATTCCATTCTTCTTGATTGGTTTTCTCTTTACATATTTCACTGCGAAGGTTTTGTTGTTGTAAAATAGTTTTATACGCGCCATAGTAATCGATTAAGTCCTGTGTATTATATCCACCATCAGAATTAACGTCAGGATTATCTTCGTATTGTTTGTTTAAAAAACTCATAACAAAATCTATACTATATTCATATTTATTTGTTATAAAGGAACTATTAGGTTCTTTACATGTAGTGGTTAGTTCCAAATTAACAAAAAATACGTCAAATACATCTTTTTTATTATTTTCATTAACTCTATCAGAATTAAATATATAATCTAATAATCGAGCTGGTTCATTTTGTATGTTACGGTTAATATCTTCTGGACAGTGTTCTTCATTTTTAAGTTCAATATTTTTTAATTTTTCGCTTTTTGCTTTATTAAGTTTATCGAATATATTTTTAATAAAATTATAGTTATCTTCGTTATTAATATTGTTAATATAATTTCTAAACCAAGGTAATGAATATAACATTTGATATGTAGAATTTAAAAAACATGCATTAGATGGATTATTAATTCCGGCGATTGATCTCTCATTTGTATTATTGTAATTTTCTTCATATTTTTGTGGGTCACTTGCTTTTTGTTTTTGATTAAGTTGAGCAGAATCATGAATAATATTACTAGTACTATTTACTTTGTATTCTCTTTCCATTGAAGCAAGTATTGCATTTAATTTAATATCGGTTTTTTTATTCAAAATACCGTATGTGTTTTTGAAAATATCTAAAATAGAATCAGGTATATCTTGTGTTCCATTTGATTCTGATATTATCTCTAAATTCTGTAAATCTTCTAATTTCAAATTGTATAATTCTTCTAAAAATGCTTTTTCAATTTCTTTTATTTGTTGATCTAAATCATCAACAAAAGATGTCATAATTAAATTGTATATATAATGTTACTAAATTGTCCGCGAAGTAGTCGCAATGAAATGTCTAAATATAAAAAATCAAAACATAACGGATTTGATTTTTTATTGGGTGTTTATTTTTTACGTAGGGATTTTCTGGATTTTCTTGATTTTCCTCCCTTTGATTTTTTGCCTTTTCTTGATTTTCCGCCTCTTGATGATTGTGATGATGAACCGCCTTTCGACTTGGGGAGCAATTCAACAACCTGAGCAAATGCTTGTGATAAACCGGTAGCATCACTTTTCGTCACTGGTGGTGTTGCACTATCTTTAACGCTTACGATTTTTGCTTCAAGAACCTTATCTTTATCTGCTATAACGTCTACATTAAAAATAATCGGTGGTGTTAGTGACATTTTTTTCTTTTCAATATATATTAATCCAACATTTTATTCTAACCCAATCCAATATTTCCCTAAATATTTTTATTCTATTATTTTTGCTAAAATTCTATCGTACTTTGTTAATTCAGGTATTTCTGTTTGTTTTCCATCCTTATAGTCATATGTTTTGTCGGTGATTAATACATCATATTTATCCGGTTTTTTTGAAATATCAACTGGTTCTCTTGGTACTCCTAATAACGCGGTATAAAGTGCATTAATTGCAGTATTTTTCAAATCGTTTTCAATATTAGGACCCGTACTAGTTCCTGGTGATGTCTTTGCGCTTCCAGTCGTTTCTTTTTCGACAGTTTTTATCGCAAATTCTTCTAAATCTCTTTTTACATTTTCTGCAATTATAGTTTCTTTTTCTACTAATTTAATTCTCAAATCATTTATGACTGCATCTTTGACTGCATCTTTCACTTTCTTTATCGCAGCATTTTCGATTAAAGGGTTTTTTACATCAATCTTTGACTCGGCGACTTTGGGCAATGGTCTTGATACCTCTTTTATAGCAGTTTGTTTAATTAATTCAGTATTGTATTTTGTAGCAACTGCATTGGTTAGTGCGGCGATTGCCGCTTTTTTGATTGCAAGTATTGCTCGTCTTAATGAATTATATTTTTTAATAAATTTTATAATGATTTGTTTAGCTAGTATTTTTATTTTTACATTGGTTAATGCTGTATTGAATATTTCCTTTGTATTATTGTTTGTTACATTTTTGATTTTAACACCGTTTATAACTGCATTTTTTGAAGCTTCTTTAATTTGACTAGCAGTTGATTCGGTAGCAACTGCATTAGTTGCAGTATTTTGTATATCTTTTTCTTCTCCGTATTCTAGGTCTTCTATGTCTTCTTCTACTTCTAGTTCTTCTTGTACTTTATCCTTAATTGCTTGAATAGCAGTGTTTTTTATTTGACTAGCAGTTGATTTAAAATTATTATCATTATCATTGTCATCATCATCATCATCATCATTATGAAAATCATCTGGATATTTTATTTCTTCAACATTATTCTCAATTGCTTGAATAGCAGTTTCTTTTATTTGACTAGCCGTTGATTCAAAATCATATTCATTATCATTGTAATCTTCAAAATCATCATCATAATTATCATCTTCATGACTTTCATCTTCAAAATCATCATCATAATCATCATCATTATCATCCTCAATTGCTTTAATAGCAGTTTTTTTTATTTGACTAGACATTAATCCGGCAGCAACTGCACTAGTTGCAGTTTTTTGTATATTTTCTATTGATTCTTTAATATGTTTTTCTTTATTTTTTTCTTTATATTCTTCAACAAGTTTATGGGTTTTCTCTTTTTTTGTTTTTTCTTCTGCTTGTTTTTTTTCGTTTGCTTCTTCAAATTTCTTTAAATATTCTTCTTTTTGTTTTTTTTTTTTATCCTTTTTCTTATTTTCTTTTATTTTTTTTTTTTTTT